>ERZ1023617.11-NODE-11-length-96633-cov-20.916565_pt1 | contig 96633 bp, 161 predicted proteins | sample MGYA00380328_ERZ1023617 | MGnify/ENA primary metagenome ERZ1023617 (study PRJEB33179, sample SAMN07448977) | human gut metagenome | biome: Human-gut; feature: Human associated habitat; material: Faeces | host: Homo sapiens | place: India: Bhopal | collected...
GTGGTGTACTGGCGGTTCTGTAATTCCTTCTGGTTATGCTAATAACATTAATACACTTCGTTCTAATAGCCGTGATGGTTATCAGGTACACTTCCTTGGTGAGGAGGGTATTATGCTTCGTAACCCGTTGTCTTGCGGTATTCTTTATTGTGACGCAGATGACGCTGAGAATGGTATTGAAGGTGCATTTGTTGGCGCGTAATAAATAAACAAATAAATATAAATAACGATCGAGCCTGGGGCAATCCCCAGGTGTACGACGTTACAACACACTAATTATAAATTATGGTAGTTGAATTAAAGATTAAAAAGAAAAACCCTTGGGCTGGTCTTCTTAAATATAAAGGATGTAATGATTATATAGCTCCTTATTGGACTCGTTCAGGGATGCGTTATACAGGTTTGACACCTGAAGACGAAGAATATTTTGAAAAAGCTTTGGGTTATGAGAAAGGAACTCTTTCTCGTACAAGTGATTTTTGGATCAATTTCTGTGTTAAAATAGGAACTAGAACTTTGATATTGGATGATTCTATTCCTCGTCAGGCTATGATTATCAAATTTCTTAGCGGACATAAACGAGTAGCTACATCTCTTGATAAGTTTACAGCAGGTAAAGATTATCTATTGATTAATCGTCAGGCTGAAGCTATAGAGGCAAATAAGATAAATAAACAGCGTAGAGACGCTATAGTAGAATTTGGCAAACTTTCTCTTGATCAGATGCGTAAGTGTTTACGTTTGTTTGGAATAAACGGAGAACGTATGTCAAATGAATTGATAGAATCTACATTGTTCAATCTTATAGATAAACAGCCTAAGAAGTTTTTTGATTTGTGGGTAAACAATAAGTCAAAAGAAACACAATTTATATTGGAACAGGCTGTAGCAAAGGGAGTAATTCGTAAAGAAAAGACACAGTATTATTATGGTACGGATATGATTGCAGACTCATTGAATGAGGCTATTGCATATCTTGATTCAAAAAAGAACCAGGACCTTAGGCTTGCAATTATAAACGAAACTAATAATAAGTAATAAAATGAATGAGATATGACGCACAATGACATATATACTAAATTCATGATAGAGTATGACAAAGCTAATGTTGCCTCGTCATATCCATCATTAACAGAATATGAGATTGCTACCATTCTTGATAAAGCCTATAATGCACTAATAGCTTAGAAATTTACAGGAAATAATCCTAGAAGATCTTCTTTTGAATCTGATAATAAATCTATATCAGATTTACAACCATTAATAAAAACAGATGTATGTACAGGTTCCTTAGATGCTGCTAATTCATTTTCAGCAAACCTACCGAATGAATTTTTGTATTATATATCTTCATGTATAGAACATACTATTCCAGAAGAATCTAAACCAATGGATAAGCTTGCAGTGAGGATCATTAATGTAAAACTTGTAGATCATAATACTGCGAACAAATTCTTAATAAGTCCAACAAATTTACCATGGGTAAAAACCCCAGTATGTTACATAGAAGGTAATAAAATTACAGTAATATATGATCCAACGATGTAGGATTTAGAAACAGATATTTCTGTTACTTTTATAAAAAAACCAAATACTTTTGTAAAAGAAAAATTAACAGAAGGAAATACTTATTTTACTTGGATCGATGATACTGTTCCAGAGGCTTATAAATTTGAATGTAATGACACTGTTGCAGAAGAACTTATAAGTTTAGCTGTTACATTTGCATTAGAGAATGTGGAATCTCAAAGATTAAATACAAAACTTAATATGAGAGGACTTGAAGCATGACATTAAATGAAACTAGACAATTAGGTATTGAATTCGAAAGGCGAATTCAAACCATGATTCCTGAAAAAGAATTTGACAAGTTAGACACAGAAACTATATATTCTTTTTTGAATCAATATTAGGATCGATATATTCATGATATTTATCGAAACTTAGATAATATATAGTCAGGAACTAAATTATCCTCTCATGTAGAATCTGTCTTATAGACATTATTAAAAACAAGCGAATTAACCGCTGCCGGAAATTCAAACCCTATAGATACTCCATTATCTATTGTATGCGAATTACCTCCTGATTTTGATATGTATGTTAGAAGCACTTCTATAGTATTAGATACATATAACTTTAAAACATCAAATAATACAAATTAGGGTTTAAAAATAATACCTAATCAGTTTATATCACAAAATGATGCATGGAAATTATTTGAAACACCAAATAATACATTGAGAATATTAAGACAACCTGCTGCAATATTATCGAAAAATAACGTTGGAGAATGTACATTAACTGTAATACATGATCGATATACAAATATCCAAAAAGTAGGTCTTACATATTATGCTAAACCTACATACTTTGATATAATGACAAGTACTGCATGTGAATTACCTATTGATGTATTCGACGATATTGTATCAGGTGCTATAGATTTATATATACAATATGTGGCTGGTGCTGAAGCTAATAAAAAGAAATAGCAGGAGTAGTTAAGAAAACAACAAAACGAACAAAATAAAAAAGATGAAGAATGAGATGTATTGACTTAATAGCTGCATTTGAGCTAGAAATAAACAAAATATAGGATTCTATTTAGAAGCCTGTTACAGATGATACTTTGTATTGGATCAACCAAGCAGTTGTAAAATTCGTAAAAGATAGATTTAACGGAAATGCTCCTAAATATACATCTTATGAATAGAATGAAAAACGTACAAGAGATTTAATAAAGTTATTTACAGAAAAAACATTACTAGTACAAGCACCAACATCTTATGCAAGTTATGATGCATATGAATTTAAATATCCGGAAGATCCTGACAAATTAATGTTTGTATTGAATGAGGATGTTGTAATTTCAGATATGAAAGGTGAAAATAAAATGAATACCTGTGTATTTGAATGTACTGCTGATAACTTTATGTATCGTGTAAACAATACTCTTACTGATTTTCATTATCGTCATCATCGAGCAAGACCTTTAAGAGTTCGTACTAATGGTGGTTTTCGTCTGTTAACAGATAAAAAATATAAAATAGATTCTTATACTGTAGGTTATATTAAGGTTCCTACTGAAATTGTAAATACAAATCCTGATAAAGATTATTAGGATTTTGAGGATTATATTTGGTTAGAAATAATAAAAATTGCAGCACAGATGTATATAGAAAATCAAATACCATCTGTACAAAGATATCAAACTATTTCTAATGAAGTAAATACTCAAGAATAATTTTTAACGTGGAAACCCCAGCTAGTTAGGTCTAGTAATTTTTAATATAGGGGGAGTAGAAAAAAATTAAATTAAAATATGATTACATACGTAAATACAGTGTTTGTAAATAACACTAATGCTGGTGCTATTGTAGCATCAAAGCCGACAACGGCTGATAAAGATAAGTTCGTACTCTTTGATGTAGATAAGGGTACATATGTTTCTACACTTAAGGATGAGAAGCGTATTAAGATTGGTCTTGTATCTGACCAGGTTATTAATAAAGTAGATGTATTGACAGGTGCTATTGAGAAGGTTCCTGTAATTAAATGGTCTAATGTAATCAATAAGGATTATATTAAGTCATTTGCTTCTGGTGCTCCTTCAGATGTTACTAAGGGAGAAGATACTGTAAAAATCAGCTTTGAAAAGCTTGATGCAGATACGCTTCAGTTGTTTAACGAGGGTGGCAAGCGTTTGATCGTACGTCTTACATTCAAGGATCTTCCTACACGCTTCCGCAAGTGGACAGAGTCTTATGAGTATACCCCTGAGAAGGGTTGTACTGCTGCAAGTATTGCTAAGGGACTCGCTGACACCATTAACAAGCAGTATAAGCGTGCTCGTGTAAGTGCATCTGTAGAAGATGGAGCTGGTGAAGATGAACAGGCTAAAAAAGGTGTAGTTCTTGTTCTTACAGCTCTTCCTTATGATGATGATAATAGTGTAGACACAATCAATGTAGCAAATAAGGTTCGCTTTAATGTTAATGTATATTACACTAATCCTGAGGCTGCTGGTTTTGCTTCTAAGAACAAGTATTTCCCAACAGGTGTTACAATAACAAAGACTCCTGGTAAGATTTATCCCGCAGAGGCTAAACTTGTTCGTGACCGTGAGGCACAGGCTATGGGTTATGAAGGAATTCTTAATCGTGGTTGCTGCACATGGCCTATCATTAAGCCGGCTATGAAGACCGATCTTAATGCTGAGTATAGTTATGCTACACTTGAGTTTGAGAATATGTATCGTGCTGCTGACGATATCCAGCGTAATACAAAGCAGTCTGTTGAGATTTATTCTGTAAATCCCGATGCTGCAACAGGTATTATAAAGGTTCTTTCTTCTTGGGTTAACGGCGCCACAGAATAATAAAACAATAAAAGAATAAATCCCGTAACGGATTGATAACACAAGCTAGGACGGTACATATCGTTCTAGCTTTTTTTATAATATTAATATGAAAAAAATAAGAATAGGTAATGACGTAATTGTTCGTACAAGACTTGATGAGTTTTAGACAAACGATAAACTTAATATCAAAACGTTAAGGTGTTTGTTTATTAAAGTAGATTAGCCTACTGATAAGCCAGCTGATGTTTTATATTATGAACCATCACAGTATGTATATGGTTAGTGTGGTTGTCATGGTTATAATGCTGCAGTATATAATAATGGTTATAACCTTCCTTGTAGACTATAGGATCCTCATTGGTTTCCTGGATATAATGGATTTGGTGTAAATTCAAATAAATTTAAATCTGTGCCAAAAAAATATCAGGCAGCAGTTAAAGTATTTGACGATTATATAGAAGCTTATTTTCCAGCAGAAAATCAACAGATAGGTCTTTTTAAAGTAGTTTTTATAGCACAAGTGTATAATATTGGTTGGAGTACCGACGATCTTAAACATATGACTATAGATAAAGGTGATTTGTTTATGTTGGTTAATTCTAATGATTCAGATGTTACAACTAATGGTTTAATAGATCTTACAGATAATACTGAAGATGATTCGGAAAAATTAATGGTAGATAACATAGAAGTTGCATCAAGCTTTGGAATAGGAGCAGATACCACTTATGATCTTCTAGATTATGACTATAAAAAGCATCGTTATTGTTTTGAATATATAAAAGATGGATCAAGGAATCTTATAACAAAAGATAATTCTAAACATTTTATATTTAATGTTTCTAGAAAAGATGGAAATCCTATAAATACAACTATAGATGCATCTGGTACTATAGTATGTAAATCAGAAAACGATACGAATGATACCAAAAGTGATATAGTAGTTTCTGTAAAAAGTAAATATAATTAGGCAATAAATACATATATAGATTTTTCCGCATTACTTATAAATAAAAATCGTAATTATAAATACAATCCTAGTACTATATCTAATGTAACATTAGCTTTTGATTTAATCAATGGCAATACTTCTTCGATAGAATTAAGACCAAATACTAAAATAAAACTCAACAATGTTTATGTAAACAATATAGATAACAGCGGAATAAAATATTGTCTATATACAAATCATTTTACAGTTGATAAATATTCTGCAGAGAAATATTTTGATTTTAGTAGTTCTAATGGATCCGTAGCTTAGATAGATAGGCAAGGTACTATAACTATTATGGGAAGCGGCACCTGTGCAATTACTGCATCAGTAAAAGGATATCCAGATAAAAAAGGTACTGTTCAATTAAATATAAAATAATATGAATATAACATTAAATAGAATAGCTAAAAAATCCAAATATACAATCGGAAAGCTTTATATAGATGGTGAATATTTTTGTGATACTATTGAAGATACTGATAGAGGATTAACACAAACTATGACTGATGCTCAAATTAAATCTAAAAAAGTATATGGATAGACAGCAATACCAACAGGTACTTATAGAGTTATTATAAGTTATAGTAATAAATTTAAAAGATAGATGCCATTATTATTAAATGTCCCTGGATTTTTAGGAATACGTATACATTCTGGTAATACAGAAAAGGATACTGAAGGTTGTCTTATTGTTGGTAAAAACAAAGTTGTAGGCAAAGTAATTGAATCGAAAGATACATACAATAAATTATTCTCAATATTGTGTGAAGCTAATAAAAAAGAAGCAATAAAAATAACTATAAAATGACTTTTATGCAATCAATAGGGCACGTGTGGTCTAGCATCATAACTGCCATTAACTCAATTAGTGGCAATACTTTCGTAGGAAAGACAATTATTGCTACAGGAGCCTTGTTGACAGCTTACTTTACTCCAATTATAGGTCTATTGATAACATGTTTCGCAACATCTTTTGTGGATATGGTATATGGAATACAGGTAGCTAAAATGTAGCATAGTAAGATAACAAGTAGTAAAACACGTAGAGGAACTTGGAATAAAATGAAGGCTGAATTCGCAATAATAGCATTAGCTAGATTATTGGAATTTACTGTTGTTGGAACAACTGGAGTATTTGTTTTAACAGGCGGAGCTACTGTAATTATAACTTTAACAGAACTATGGTCTATATTAGAAAACCTTAATACTTTATATCCTAATGGACCTTGGAGATCTTTAGGTAAATATTTAAAGAAAAAAGGAGAAGCTTATACAGGAATAGATTTAGATTTTAATAAAGATGATAAACACGATAATAGCAATATTAAAGAAACTAATAGCTAATCGTAAAACTCTATTTAAGGCTATTTCTTTGCTCTCTGTTGGACTTTTATTGTCGTTTAGTATAAATACTTATAAAGAGAATAAAAAGCTTTCAGAAAGCCTAGAACAGTCTTAGAACAACGTTGAAGCCTATTAGGAATTATATAATGATTCTTAGTAGGCTTCTAGTGTTTTAAAGTTGACAATAGATTAGTTATAGAATTCTAAAGATTCTGTAATACAGAAATTAGATAGTGTTAGAAAAGAGTTAAAATTAAAACCAAAGCAGATAAAAACTGCTGCAACGCAAACTCAAGTAATAAACGTTATAAAGAGTAAGGGGGTTAAGGGGGATATATTAGTTAAAGATACTATATATACAGATAGTATACAATACAATCCTTTAACTACTGTACATTATACTATAGGCAAAGATACCGTTAGTATAGGTTTAAATGTAGAAAACACATAGTATTTATACATTTATACTACTAAAGAATATAAAAACAAAAAGAATTTTATAAAACGATTATTTACATTAGATTTTAAGAAAGTCAAAAAATATAAGTATAAAATTGTAAATACTAATGATCTACTTAAAAATGATGATGTAAGAATAGTTGAATCAAACAATTAATATTATGACATATATTTCACTAAGAGAATTTATAGATGATATACTTCTTATTGTACGTAATAATAACATTAGCGAAAGTGAAGATTTGTCTAGACATCAGATAGCTACGTGGATTAAATCCTATAAGTAGATGTTGTTAAAAAACAGACTTGATCAATAGAAACAACAGTGTCCTAATAATGACGAGCTTGAAGATTATATAGACGATATCTTTATTAGGGAAAAAGGCCCTTTGGAATTAGAAGAAATAGATCCAGAAAAAGGAGAAGGTCCTATTTTTACACGACGTACAATATAGAAGTTAGAGAATGTATATGATGATGATGACGATAGTATCATAGCTATACATGATAGAGATGGGTGTGTAATTCAGTATATGAACCACCTTAGAAGACATTTCTAGTATTTTAGAAAATACACTGGAAAAGAATTGACGGCATATTACGATGATGGATATATTTATGTACAAGGTAATAGCGATAACAATAAACTAAAATATATATGGGTTAAAGCTATATTTGAAGATCTTGCTACAGATAATGATTCTGAAGATGTAGATGAAGATGATATTAAGATACCTTCATGGCTTATTCCGCCAATAAAAGATTATATACTTAAAAACGAACTATCATTTATGTTAAATAGACCTAGTGATGATAGTAATAATGCTACATTAGCTAGCGTTAAACCACATGGACCACAAGATGAACAGGAATAAACAATCAGTTACGTTTAGAGACATGTATAATACATTGCCAATAGAGATAGATTATCTTACATATAAGCGCATATTAAACGCAATGTGTAAAATTATATTAAAATATATTTTAAATCGTTCAGAGGGCTTTAAAATGCCTTATGGATTAGGATTTATACAAATAGGTAAATATCAACCTAAAACTCTTACAAATAAATCGTTATCTGTTGATTATAAATCTAGTAAAGAATATGGTAAATGTATTTATCATTTAAACGAACATTCTGACGGGTATAAATATAGATTATATTGGTCTAAAGTACCTAGAACATTTCCTGATAGATATAAATATCAATTGTGTTTAGTTCGTACAAATAAAAGAAAATTAGCTCAACTAATATTTAATAAACAAGATTACTTAAATATAAATGATATACAAATATACAAAATGTGAATCCGTCATAGCAAAAATAATGTCGGATTTAGATTCCGGTGAAGCTAGAAATAGAATTACTGATATCAGAGAATGGATATTTGAAGCTATCGAAAAAATTGGTGCACCTATGTAGTATTTAAGAAAAGAATCTGGTGTAGATAATGTACCAATATTAAAAATACAAGACAATCAAGTACCACTTCCTGATGATTTAGTACACTTAGACGGAGTTGCCTATTCGCAAGATAAGAAAGGTCCGTGGATACCTATGAGTACAGCAACTGGAATATTTAGAGAACCAAAACGAATGCATAATGCCTAGCATAATACCGCATTTAAATACCCAACTACACAATCCTAGTTATTTACAAGTTCTAATAAAATAATAAGTTGTACAACAAATAAACCAGAATATTTTATTAAACCTGGCTGGATTGTTACCAATATGAATAACGGATATATAAAATTGTCATATAAAGCAATAGCTACTGATGAAAGAGGATATCCACTTATACCAGATTTACCTTCTTATTAGGAAGCTATTTATTGGTATGTTGTAATGAAACTTAGTTTTTCTAAGTTTTTAAAAGGTCATCTTGGTGGAAAGGGTGTTAATAATAATGGAAACGTGTACAACTATATAAGACAACAGTGGAATTTTTATTGTGCTTAGGCATATGCAGAGGCAATGATGCCAACAGCTGATGATATGTAGAATATTAAACGAGACTGGAATAAACTAATACCTGATTGGGATGGAGATTAGACCTTCTTTGACAATATAGGTGTACAACAGTCAGTATATAACGATTTTTATTATGGATACTAATTAGAATTTACATATAAATACCTTTGTTGAAGGTATGAATACAGATACTGCTTTTGATTCTATAAAATCTACATAGTATCTGTTTGGACTTAATATTAGATCTACTGCTATTGAAACAGATATGTAGACCAATAGAAATTCTTTTGAAAAGAAAGGATTGTTATCTCCAATTTATACAAATAAATATGATTTCCGTGTCCCTGATCCAACAAATGTAAATACATATAATAAATTTAATGTAAATTCTACGAACGGTGATTATTTTTATAAGATAATAAATTCTGGTGACACAAATGTATTATTGTTTAAGGAAAGCAAAAATTTGTGTATATATAAACTAATAAAACAATCTTTGCAAAATACTGTTACTGTAACGTCAGAGTTATTATTTAAAATAAAGGATTATTTTCCTGACAAAGCATTTAGTCCTGTTAATTATAACATGTCTACATTGTTGCACTATGAATAGGATAATGTAGTTATATTATATATAGCTGATGGTAAACATAAAATAATATCTATAAATATAGAAGATTCGGATTATTTAAAGAAACTTAAAGATGAGAAAAACTATATAGATATAAATTATATTATGTAGAATAACTATTTTCCAAATAAAAAGATGGAAATAGTTAAAACAATATCAGGACAATTAAAAACATCGCAAGTTTAGTATACATATAGATTATATAAAAAACATTGTTCATGCAGTACATTAGCTCCATTGACAAATAAGATACAAATAATTGATAGTTATCGTAATAAAGAAGAAGGTAATGCTGAAGATACTACAACATCTATAGGTTTAAGACTTCATATTCCTTCTCAAAATGCAATATAGTTTGATAAGGTTTAGATATATAGGCTTCAATATATAAAAGCTAATGATAATGCTAAAGTGCAGCTTATATACGATGGAGATTATTCTGATAATTTTTATTTTAACGATATTGGTAAAAAATCATTATAGGATTTAACAATTGAAGAATTTAGTTCTTTAAATGGACTACAAATAGTACCGGGCGTAATAGAACAGAATTAGAATTATTTATTTGCAGCTAATATAAAAGATGAAACTATAATATAGTTAGATGGAAAACTTGATTTTAAATCATATTAGTTTGGAACAGAATATAAAAAGATTGGAAATTTGATACAACCATGTAAATATATTTCATATATTGAAAATAATGATATACAAAGTTAGTCATATGTTATTACAAAGGATAAAAAATAGGTATTATAGGATTTACAAGATAAATTTTTACAAAAGGATTATATAAATCCATATAGTGATATAAACGGAACATATGATAAAAATGTATTAATATCTACTTCAACTGGAGATGTTAGATAGTGTGTTGACTGGGAAGGGTATTATGGAGGAAGTGGAATAAACATATCTTGGAGAATAGTTGTAAATAAAACGCCAGGTGAATACGATGCATACATATCTGGTTTAATTCAGCAATACATTAAACAAGAAGTATCTTCTGACAATACTCAACGATATGTATTTGAAAATAAACTACATATTGATAGTGAAAATCCATTTGAAGAATCATATAATATATTAGATTATTGGAAAGATTAGGGTATTGATGTGCACATGTCTGAATTTGAAAAAATCAATCGTGATAATATATATATTTCTAGTTTGTCTAGATCTTTAAAAAGAGATGAAGTATATAGATATGGAATTGTATTATTTGATAAACATGGAAGTAGATCTAATGTTTAGTGGATAGCTGATATAAGAACACCTAATATTAATATATGTCCTTTAATGGATAAATCATATGCAAATACAATAGGTGTTGAATTTACATTATCGTCTGAATTTAAATAGAACTTAATTGAAAAAGGAATTGTTAGCTATGAAATAGTAAGATGTGAGAAGTCTGACGAATATACTAAAAATGTAATGTAGGTTGTATTATCAAGACCTGTACGTTAGCAAACTGTGAAAGGCAATAATACACCTTATTATCCTACTGGATTTATAACCAGCCAACCCTAGTGTGTAACACAGACAGGTAGAAACCAAAACTCATATTGGCCATATGATATGACAAACGCGGAATCAGAAGATGAAGATCCGGACACGTCATTATTTTTAATACACAGTCCTTATATAAATATATACAGAAAAAATGCATTACAAAAAATAAAAAGTCTTAATTGTAAATTAAAACCTATATCATATGCATATGGTGGTAATTTAAGTCAAATAAATAAACAATTAAATTACACATATGAGGAAGTTGAAGATTTATTTCATGATAAACATTATAGAGCAATCACATTAGATATAAATAATAAATATAGCCCAGGTTCTATTTCTCCGGCATTTTCAGACGTTGAAGTTCTTTCAGGTACTGGAGCAGTTATTCGTGATTTTAAATTTGGAGACTTTATTTATATAGATAGAGGAAGATTTATAGATAAAAAAATAAACAAAAGTTCCAAAGTAATTAATATAGATTATCTTGATGCTACAAGTAATGTATACGATTATAATTTTGGAAGTATTAGTAGTTCTTTAGAGAAGAACGGGAATTATTACATAACATGCAGTGAGGTAACCTGTAATAAACTTAATTTGACAGAATCATACAATATAAAAACTGTATCAGATGTTAGAAATCTAAACTGGGAAGATGGATTTACAAATCATCAATATGATGGAAATACTATAAAAACAGCCACAAAAAAATATAAAACATACATATCTACAGTAGGAATAAGTGAATATTTAAATTGGGTTTGTAGTAGTAAATATGATATTCCTATAGGAACTGATAACGAATATGGATGGACAGAGGGTCATTGGACTGACATATGTGAATTTACAAATACTGGTACTGATGGTGATGATATAAAACACTGGGAAAGAGCGTGGGAAGCATATGGTCCTATAGGACCAGGTCCACAATGTTTACTTATAAATGTAAGCAAAGACCCTCATGACGTTATATTAAGTAAGTTAATATCTCATAGGTTAGATTAGGATTATATAGGATATAGTAAACATATATATTCTTCATCTCAAGATATATATACATTAGGTACATTGTTGTGCAATATATAGCATGAAGCTTCACAGTTTTCAGGATTGACGTCTGAGGATAAAAAATATGATGTTTATTACGGATTTGGAAATACGTATGATATTTCTAAAGATTGCGAAGTATTTGATGGAGATACATATGTATAGATTTGTGAATTGGTCGGAGCATTTAAAGCATATGATTTTAATGATGACAAAGATTCATTACCTTCAATGTAGACCGTATTTCATATACCAATGGAAACAAATATAAATACATATTTCGATTATGGTATGAATTATCATAATACACATAATGCTAATTTACAATTAGAGCCAGGTACTATCACTGGAATTGCTAGTCAAGATAGGCCTTTAAATCAATACAATGCTATATATTCAGACAACAACACAAGTAATAATATATACAATGTAGATAGCGACAAAAAAGACAAAGATAAATAGTTCAAATAGCGTATATTCTATTCATAGTTAAAAACTAATGGTGAAAATATAGATAATTGGTAGATTTTCAAACCTTCTAATTTCATAGATGTGGATACTAGGTATGGAGACATAACGGATCTTTTAACTATAAAAGACACTTTGTATTTTTGGCAGACTTATGCATTTGGAAAACTATCAGTAAATGAAAGATCTCTTGTTACAGACAATAATAACAATACGGTACAATTAGGTCAAGGTGGAGTATTATAGAGAGCTGATTATATTAGCACATAGTTTGGAATGAATCCTAAAGATATGTGTAAGATATATGCAAATGGTATATTATTATGGCTAGATAGATATAATAAGTGTATTGCATGTAGTTAGAATAATAGAGTATTTAATTATAGCGAAGATAAGAATGTATAGAATTTATTGAATAAGAGTTTTGATTGGAACACAGAAGAGATACCGTCATTAACTTATGATCAAATTCATGAAGAATTATAGTTTTCACCTATAAAATGTGACGAATTTGATTTAAAACAGGCAGCATTAATATTTAATCTCAAATATAATATAGCAACTTCTATATATTCACTTCCTAACAAAAAGTGTTCAAGAACATTATAGTTTGAAAAGGATGTTGTTTGCTTTAATGAAAGTAAAAATAATATGGAAACTTATTTATAGTCATTTTCAAATGATAAGAATGGGGATATAGTAAGCCCAATGTGCATAAAATTCGCTATAAATACAAATCCATCTAATACGAAAGTATTTGACAATCAACAAATAGTATTTGCTTCTTATAATAAAAAGTATACAGAAAGTGAATTCTTTAGAGATAAAAAGTATTAGTTCTTTACTGATTTATATAATACAATTTTTGGAATAGGAACTGTATTTTCACAAATAACAAACAGAGAAGGAAATATAAATTATCCAATACCTAGAGCTTAGTTTGACAATCTAACTGAGAATAATATATATAATGAATAGTATGGATAGAGAATGAGAGGCAAATGGATGATAGAAACGATTACAGATTATAATCCAACTAAGAATTCATCTATTTCCCATATAATAACTAAATTTAGACAATCATATAACTAATGAAAAATAATAAATTACGTAGTAAAAGACTACAACAATATAAAAGAAATAAACGGATACCTAGATATGATTTAGCAAATAAACCTGTCGCTTCTGGTTATTAGATGGGAGATTATTTTAATCCTGGAATATCTAGTGTAACGCCCGGAGAAAGCATTGATCCGGAAACACAGACTATAAAATAGAACATATTACCAAATGCTTTATCTCAAGCATCTCCATATGTAACATTACTTAAAGATACATTTAAGTCTGCTACTAAAACAGCAATACCTTCAGCTTTTGCATCAACGACTGCTGGTATTACAAGTCCTATAGCTACTTCAACATTAGGTGGAGTTAATGCTGCTGCAAGTAATTTAATGAGCGATATTACTGGAAATTTTGCTAAAAGTACAGCAAATACTTTAAGTAATGCTACCTAGACAATGACAAAAGCTGGATTAAATACAGGAACTGCTGCAGGAAATATAGGTTCAAGTGCTGGAAAATCTATATTAGGTTCTGCTAGTACAGCATTGTCTGCATTAGGAACAGTTTATGGTTTATATAATACAATAGGTGGATTTGCAGGAATGAAAAATAATGTAACTTCTGCTTCAGATTTATTAAATAGATCTTCTAAGTTTAATCAATCTGTAAATGGTGTTTAGTATCAAGGTTATGGTGGTATAGATACTAATGCTGAGACAAAATATTTTAATGCTAAAGAAAAGTCATCTTAGATAAGTAATGCAGTAAATGCAGCTGGTTTAGGTGCTTCTGTAGGATCATTCTTAGGTCCACTTGGTACTGGAATAGGAGCTTTAATTGGAGGTATTGGTGGATTCTTCGGATCGTTATTTGGAAGACGTAAACGTAGAAATGAATTACGTAAACGTATTAGAAATGTATCTGAAATGTAGAGTAATTATAACGATCAGCAGTTCGCACAGGCATCTTCACAAGGACTTAGAAATCAATTTGCTGAAAATACTCACGAAGGTTCTAGTATATATAATTGTGGTAAAGATGGTGGTATAAAATCAAAATATGATAACGGTAAAATGTCACAATAGACATGGACACCAGATGGTCAATAGTATGCTCCAGTAAATAGCCTTGTTGGAAAAGGTGAATCTATTATTGATTATACTGAAGGTAAGGCATCATATGTAGATAAAGGTATAAAACGTGTTGATAATCAACCTTCAGTTGCTCAAGATGGTGATAGAATAGTAATAGCTGGTAATGATAAAGATTGGTCAAACGGAGTTAGTTTTGCAGATCAAATAGCACCATTTACAAAAAGACTTGAACGTTTAAATAAAACTGCAAAAAGTGTTCAGAACAATAAATACTCCGATGAACAAACTAAGCAACTTAATTTGCAACAAATAGATAAATCAAAAGCAGATATATTATAGGAAATGAAACGAATAACAGATAGATAGGAATATCAACATAGAATTACAAATGCTGTTCCTAATGCAAGATATGCTCATGGAAAGATAGATTGGGATAAAATAGGTTCTGTTGCAAAAGACGCATTAAATATGGTAGGAGAATATAGTCCTTATATAATAGGTATGTCATATCCGTCAAAATAGTACAACATGTATAAGAATATGACTCCTCATGCTGACAATTCATATATTGCAAATCCAAATGCAGAAAGAGCTCTTAATATTCTTGCAGGTATGAGATTTGATCCTACAAGTCAGATAAATTCTATAAAGGACGCATACAGACAAGGATTATATAATATAAATCAATCTGGTGGACTTACACAAGGATAGAAGATGGCAATGTAGGTTGCTCAGAATACTGGATATGCAAAGAACCTTGCAGATGTATATAGTCAAGCAAATGATATAAATAATAAATATAGGACTGCGTATGCACAGGCTGCATTATCAGAAGGACAAAATGCTGCATATAGATAGCAGTAGGCTCTTGCAACACAGCAAGAAAATTATAGACAAGCTGTAGCTAGAAGATTGTTAGGAATGGAGAATGCACAGAAAGGCAAACTTAATATTCTTAATACTTTTGCTAAGCATATGTATGATGCAAGACAATCCAATAGAGCTATGGATTACAATAATAAAATATTAGATCTGTATAATAGACAATTAGATATTGATAAAATCGGAGCTATAAATAGTATTTAGAATAGGTATTTGACACCTTATGGTAATTATGAAGATCTTTTTAGAAAAGCTGTTATAGACTCTTATAAATCTAAATAATTATGAATATATTAGGACAAGAACAACCCGTTGTTTATTCAATGGATGAAATCTTTAATCCTACTACAATGAATATGGTACTTCAAGCATAGTAGAACTATGTTAATGCTATGCGTGAAGACTATATGTAGGGTGTTAAAGATATGAAAGATTTTGCAAAATAGTATGGAGATTTTTATAGTCCGTTTGCAAAAGATAATGCTAATTGGGATCGTCTTACAAATGGTGCCATTAGAGAAGCTATGTCTAAATATGGTCCAGATATGCTTAGATCTCCAGAAGGACGTGCGGAAATATAGAGAATAATAGCATCTGTACCATATGGTGAATTAGCATAGTTGAAAATGGGTGCTGAAGCAGGAAAACAATATCTTAAAAATAGAGCAGAATTACAGGCTAGACGTAAATACAATAAAGATTACGAAAATTATCAACTGTAGCAGTTAGGTTTACCTGATTTTGAACATTATGATACTCTTAATAATGGTATATGGACAAGAACATCTCCTGAAGAATATAAAACACTTACAGAACTTACAGATCCTATATATGAGGGTATGAAAGCTAGTGATAAAGGAAACAAAGGTGGATATAGATATAAGGGTATTGATGAGAATGATCTTTTAAACATAGCAAAAGATAGAGCTTAGTATTTAAAGAATGATCCTCTTGGAGGTTATTATTACAATGTGGTAAAAGAACGTGTTCGTAATAATAATCCTAATGTAACTGAAGATTAGTTAAATGCTTTAACGGATCAAGAATTTATGAAAGATGTAGCTCATTCTCAAGCTAAGCGTAAATATAATGAAAAAGAAGCAGATGAATTCGCTTTAACTAGATTTAGAACAAATGAAGGTATTCGTGAACATGCGGCTAATGCAGCTACAGATTATGCATATTATAAGAAAAAGGCTGCAGATAGTGTTAAAAGCACTAAAGAATATCAAAATATATTTAGAGAGGCTGATCGTACAGGTCACGGATCTGTACATTATGATACAAGACAAACTGGTAATCTTAAGATAAATTCATCACCTGGTTCCGGTATAATAGAAAATTATGATAAATCTGGTTTTACTTATTATATCATACCGTCAAATAAAATAAATAATCTATTATATAGTACAAAATCTGTATACAGTAAACAAAAACCTAAAAGAAGTACCATATCAAATGCGCGACTTAAAAATTATTACTCATTTACTCCGTCTGGAGAAATTCATGCAAAGAAGGATTCTCATGGAAAAACCAGATACTTTATTTCTGGATACGTTAAATATAAAGACGGAGAAAATACAGTTACTGTAGGACGTAATGGTTCCGATTTAGTTTATCAGATGGAAGTATTTGAAAAAGATTATACATACAAACCAAAATATCAGGAACCTTAATTTTAATTAAAATATAAATACAATGCCTAATTTTAACAATGGATTTAAAATAATAAATCCTCTAGAAGAAATGTAGAAAATAGCTCCCAAGAAGTTTACAGTTCCTGGGGGCTCTTCTATGGATAAAGCTAGACGTAATGTTTAGCAAGTTGTAAAACGTGCAAACGAAAAGGAGGAATCCGAAAAACGATATAAAGAGTTTCTTGAAGAATAGAGACAAGAAGCAAATAAGATTAGAGAGCGTCGCAGAAAAGAATATGCTGAGTATGATCGTGAAATGAAAGAAAAAAAGGCCAAAAAAGAAGCCGAAGACGCTGCTGAACAAGAAGCACGATCAAAGAAAGCCGATGAAAATTACGAAAAAAGTTTTACTGATTGGGTTGACGAACTTGCTAAATACAATGATGATTATAAAGGACGTTTAGCAAAAGGTGTTGTACAATCTCAGCATAATAAAGAAGGAGCTTGGGATACTAGAAGATGGATCCTTAAAGGAATGTATAATGTCAACAATATGGTTGGTGACTTGGTTAATGATGCAACAGGAGTACACTTAACAGAATTAACCGGTAAAAAATCATATAATGACTTAAAGAAAGCTGCAACTGATGCACATAAACAAATGCTTGATTATCAAAATAATATAAATATAATTGAAAATCAAAAGCAATTGTTAATGGAGGCAGCAAGTGTAAAATCTCCAGAAGATCGTGGTTTTAAAGATCAATACAATCAAATAAAACAATAGATTCAAGAATACAATAATCAAATAAATGCGATCAAGCAAAAAATGCAAGATCCTACATTGAAATAGCTTGATGAAGAATACAAGATAGATTATGTGTATAATCGTGATGGAATTTTTCGTACAGTTGCTACTACATTATGGGATGGACTTAAAGAATTATCTATAGGAAATTCGCAATAGAAAGCGCATCTTAGAAAAGAAGTATAGGATTCTAGACGAAAGCAAATGTTGTCAGACTATGATTTTTACATGAGCGATCATAATAAAAATAATATTGATGACAACACTCCTGTATATCAACAAAATTACGAAAAGAATCAAAAAAGCTTAATGACCGATTTAACTATTGCAAACAATACGTTAAAGTAGATCGATGCTGAAAATAAAGAATATAACGAGCAATATAAAAATACTGCAAAAGTACAAGATAAACTACAATAGTACTTTAAAGTTGCTGATGCATATACACAAGCAAAAGAAGCTAATCAAAATGCAAGTTTGTTCAGTAAGAATTATTGGATGTATGTTGCTCCAGGTATGATAGGAAGTTCAAATTCATCTCCTGACCAAATAGCTTCTAATGCTATACAATATGGATCACTTGCGTTAGGTGCTGCAGTATCTATGGCAGGACATCCTGAATTAGGAGCGGGTATTGTAAATGCTGGAGGTGCTTTAGCAATTCCTGGACAAATTAGAGGTGGATTTGCAGAAAACTACTCAGAAATAGGAGAAAAGAGAAAAGATAAGCTATATGATGCAATAGGTGTAATTTCTGCATTTAATGATGATTCACAAGCTAAAACAGATATATTAGAAGATTTAAAGAGACAAAGTATTGCATATTGGAGAAAACAAGGTCGTTCAGAGGAATGGATAAAGGATAAATTTTATTCTGGTGTAAATGAAAAAGGTAAACCTGTTAGTACCGAAGAGGATTATAAAAATGTGATCCAGGATTTTGAAATGGGTATAACTAAGAATAATGATCCTAGACTTCGTGAAGCAATGCTTAATTCTACAAAAGGATTAAAAGCGCAATTCTGGGCCGATAATGCACGTACAATGGGTGAAATGCCTGTACAATTAGCGATGAACTTTTTACCAACAAAACCCATATCTAAATTTGGAGAGGTTGCTCTTGATGGTGCAGGTAAAAAAATAATGTCAAGTAAACTTATTAATAAAGTTGCATAGACAAAAGCAGGTAAAGTTATATCTAAAGTATCTGGAGAAGCTAAAGAAATGCTAAAAGATACTGAACCTGGAACATATTCAAATGGATTTAGAAGAGCTTCTAATACACTTAAAGATAGACTTAAATCAGGATATGACGCTGGAGCTACAGTAGGAGAGTCATTAGGTTTTGGATTTGGAGGAAGAACCGTATTTGGTGCAGCAGGAGCTGGCGTTAGAGAAGCAGCACACCTTGGATCTAAATTGTTAACACCAGAAACAAAAGAGTTCTTACGTGTATTTGGTGAACGTACAATGAATAAATACCAAAAGGTGTATGATAAACTGTTACCTAAAGATTGGATGCGTATTGGAGCAAGATACGGAATGTATACTGCACGTAGAGGTATGATGTAGGCCATGTCTGAAGGTGCAGAAGAGGGTGTTCAGTATTTGAATTCTAAAGAAGATTTTGCATCTAAATATGGTTTTGGTAATGCTTCACTTGGTGATCTTATTTTTAATGACTTTACACAAGGCGGAAGAGTAGCCGAAGCTTATTTGTCATTAATGGGTATTGGTAATTCTAAACTTGATGATGATCTTGAATTCTGGCAGAACGTTAAAGGAGGTTTTGCATTAGGTGGAATGGGCGGTTTTCACCCAGGACAGATTGTAAACTTCTACGGAAATGCAAAGAATATGTATAATCAGTATCGTACTGATTAGTTTATAAGAGAATCTGCTGTAATGAATCGTGAGAGAAATCGTTTAGACAGAGCTGCCAATGTTGCTTTTGCTGAACAAGCTATGAATAATAGAGAAGCTGAAGTAAAAGAAGCTATGGTGAACATGTATCAGAACGATCGTAGAAGGGAGGAACCTGAATATACACAAGATGATTACGATGAAAAAATAGCCGCTGCTAATGGAGTAATGTCTTTAACTAAAAATGAAGATATTAAAGCAAAATTGGAAGCGAAAGGTATTAAATATGGTACAAAAGAATATGCTGTAGCTATAGCAGATTTATATGACTTAAATCAGCAACGTATATAGAATACTTCACAAACTACGTAGAATAACTCAGAATTAAATAGTATATACGGAAGTACAGAATTTAATAAAGCTGTAGATGATATTATTACTGCAGCTAGAAGTGGAGATATATCTATTGATTTAGCATTGTCACAAGCTAGAGTAAAAGCTGGCAATGAGGCTGTAAATAAAGCCATAGAACAAGCTAAAAAAGATGGTGTAGATACTAATACGTCTGAGTTCAAATCAAAGCTTTAGAAGATAAAAGAATAGGCTTAGAACGATGCAGAAGAAATAGGTCTTGATAACTATAGACAATATATAAAAGAAAAGACACGAGTTGTTAATAGACTTAAAGCTTTGCTTAAGTTTAAAGGTCAATAGAATACAGCTAAAGAGTTTTTTGATTTCTTATCAAATAAACTTAAATTAAAAACAAAACGTCCAGACAGCAAAACTATATTAAATAGTACTATAGAATAGATAAAGCAAGCTAAACAGCAATTAATGGAAATAGATCCAGAGTTGAATTTAGGTTCTACTGATGCTGATCTATTAAATGCTATAAATTCTATACAAGATATAGTAAATGTAAATGAAGATAATGCTCAACAGTTAGAATTAAATAGTGTAGCTTTAGCTGCAGACAGAGCTGTTACAGATTCTTATTTGAATCAATTCTCATATGGACTTGTTAAAAATAAACAAGGAAAATATGAATACAATCCTGCACAATATAAAAGAGAGGCAGACAAACAATCTAGATATCTTAAAGCTTTGATGAATGGAAATAAAGAAGAGGCTGAAAAGATACAAAAAGAAGATACTACTTCTGAATATAATGAGGAGGAGGTAAAGAATAATGATTATAAGACACGAGTCAATAAGATAAGAGAAGCTGATAGATAGAATGCTAAACTAAACTGGATGGTAGCTGATGCTTATCAAGGAGATCTTATAACTAAATATATGGAATAGCTTGAGGAAGAACGATCAAAAACACCTGAAGCAAAACCTGTAAAACAAGATAAAGAAGATCCTATAGGTGCTCCTGTTGTGCCTGAACAACCTAAAACAAAATGGGAGGAAACTCGTACTAAACGTGAAGGAAATTTAGCTAAATCGAAAGAAAAATACGAACGTCGTAAAGCTAAAGCTAAAGAGATATATGAAAAGAATAAAAGAAAACTTAGACGAAATGCATATGGTTCTTTTATTCCAGCACTTCCTCAATTAGCACAAGCTGCAAATTATTTATTGTAGAAAGCTAAGACGTCTACGTATAAGATAGCTCAGTTCGTAGAAGATTTGAAAGAAATTGCAGAAGATATAGATATAGATAGTGTTCTTCCGGCAATAAAAGAATTATATAGTAAATACGCTGCAAAATAGGCCTTACTTAATTCTGACATATTGAATAATTTAAGTTCAGTTGAGGAAATAGCTCAATATGGATATGTAGATATGTCTAAAACTATTGTTCCAGAAACTGATCTATATTCTACTATACAGTAGACTATACAAAATGACGGACACAATATAATAGAAGGTATATCTACATATTAGAATATTTTTGTAAATACAGAAAATGGTGTAGTAATATGTAGAAATACAGAGTCTTATGACCATAATCTTTCTATAAGAAATGAAGACTCTAAATATAGAGTACAACAACTTAAAGCAAGTAATACTTCTGATGAATCATTTAAAGCAGAACTTGAAAAACAAGCTCCTTTCGGATTTCCAGTAGATTTATATGTAAAGTATAGAAACGTTGAGGGTGTAGAAGAAGCTGCTGTAACGCATTAGATTATGTTCAGACCTAGTGCTGGTATTATAGCAGGACAGGTAGCCAGAAATTCTGTATTAGGCATTTTAACAGGAAATGAAGACGCTGCAAAACAAGCAAGAACTCTTATAGGATTTGATGAATTTGTAGATGATGTACGTGCATTAAAAAACGCATTCGAAAAGGCTAATTATAAGATAATTTGTGCAAATCAAATGTTGTATGATGTAAATACTAAAACAGCATCACAAGCAGATATTATATGTATAGACAATGCTGGAAATTTACATGTTATTGATGTATTATCTTCACACACATCAATCAAACCTAGATGGGATAAACATCCTGGATTTGGTGCAATATATACTATACATCAGCGTGAAAAACAAATGCTGCAGCAAATAGAAAAAATATTATCTGATAAGTTTGGACAGAAAGTTAAGTCTTCAAAAGTATTACCTATAACATGTAATATTACTAAAAATAATGAAATAGGTGTACAAAAGGTAGATGGTAAAATACATTTCATAGACGTAGATACTAATAAGTCAGATGAAGAAGTTTTAGCTGAAAAACGCAAAGAAGCTGAAAATGTTGTTAGAGAGTTAAACGAACAAATTGAGACATATAATAACCTGGCACGTCAATTAAATTCCGAATAGTATAAGATAATGGATTTAACTGATGTAACTGAACAACCGTCAGAAGAACAATATGTATATTACATAAGTATCTTACAATCCAACTATAAAAGCGTTGTTAATAAGATTAATGAAATTAATGACCTTATACAAAAATAGGAGGAGAATAAATAGTTCTATGGAAACGATTACATATCTATTAAACAAGAGATAGTTCCTATTGAGATTTAGGACAAAGTTGGTCGTTTATCATTTATGTGTCAAGAACTCGATCAAATGTTAGATATTGTATCAGGTCTTACTCCTACTACAGAAGTAGAACATGAAAATGTAATTAAATTATATTAGACTATATTTGATGCACAAACTGCTCTAGATGCAGTATTAAAAGATCCAGAAGCAAGACAAGTAGATGTTACTAAAGAAGAAGAGCTTATAGCTTCTGCGATGGAAAAATTAGCAGAGAATACAAAAAGCTTCGGACAAATGTCTAAGTTTGTAAATAAATGGTGGCTTGAAAACTTTGTAATAGATAATACAAATACAGGTAAAAATAATATATAGACAGTAGCAGGAAATGCTGAAAAATATATAAGTTTATTCCATACAATACAAAGTTGGACAAATACTTTTTATAATCATGTATTAAATGATTTACATAACAGACCTGTATTGTAGGATTGGTATGATACATTATTAAATGTATATTTCCAAAAACTTCTTAACAATGCTGAAAAGTTCTCTGAAACAATTACAGATGAAGGACAAAAGACGGTATTAAAAGAAAAGATACAGGAAGGACAAGATCTTATAAAAGACTTCAATGAACAGTTTGGAATGTAGGAAGACAAAGTTTATCCAAAAGCTCCTACTAGTGAAGCTGAAGCTATAAATAGAATTTCTTAGAAGTGGACCGATCTATATAGTGAAACTACTGCACATAATCCAGCATGGGATGCTATGTTATATAATGACTCATATTATAATATGTCTCAGAAGCCAGATTTCCTTGAAAGAGTTAAAGTATCTTTCTATATAGCTAAACAATCAAAACGCTATACAAATAGCCGTGGTTATGGTTATGATATTAAGCAAGGAGATGTTATGTTATATGTTGAGTACACTGATAAAAACGGCAAAAAGAATTGGGCAGATCTTCCATTATTGATTAGTCAAGGATATAAACCATCTTCTAGAGAAGAGACATTAGATCGTATACGTAAAGTAAATAATGTAAATCGTAAATTCTCTAAGATAGTAAAACGTGCATTGGAAGTAGTCTCCAAAGATGCAAATAAAAAGATATCTTTCACTCTTAGTACAAATAAAGGAAGTATTAAATATGATGAACTTACTGGTATACATCCAGTGACAGACTTCTTATTTAAAGGACATGACAATGAGTAGGATCTATATACTATATAGACATCAAAAGAAAACAGAATAGGTGTAGCCGCTTTTACATTAAATAAAAGCAAAGGTACTATGTCTTATGATGTGTATGCAGGACATGATTTACGTACACGTATTGGAGGTTTTGATGATACATATTAGAAGCAACATCTTGCTATTAATAATGGTGCTATTATTTATTTTTATGCTACAGGTAATAATCAGTATATCGGTGTACCTATTGAAACTGGATATATAGGAGAAGATTCTGCAAAACGTCTTGTATATCTTATGTAGCAATATATACAAGGAAATAAATATGTTGATGGTTATGATATATATGGATTGTTACGCCAAAGATTATATATGGCAGATCCTTCCGATTAGAAGAAATTATCTCCATATAATAACATCAGTAATAGAATTGTATTAAATACAAACGGTACTGTTATAATAGGTAAAAAAACTTATGATATACAAACACAACTTGATGAATTAATAAAAGTTGTTTCTAAAATGAGCAATAATGTAAATGCAAGATTGCTTAACGAAAACCTCATGTCGTCAAATGATGTTATATTCTCATCACTTAGAACAACATTTAAAAATACTAATGCTTCTTCTATTACTCTTCCTAATGGATATGTGTTTACAAGAGAAGATTTTACTCATCAGAATAATGACGGAAGTAAAGGTTCTACATGGTTGGGTTATATGTTACGTAATAATATATTACAAACAAGAGCTATAGGAAGATCATATACACAATTAAATATAGATAAGTTTGGTGTTGTAGATAAGAATCAAGAAGTAAATACTACCAAACAAGCAGTTGTTAAATAGGTAAAAGAAGAACATGTTCAATAGAAGAAACGTAATTTTAGATCATTAGGAAATCTTACGTTTGCACAAAGTGGACAGAAACTAAGCACCAATTCACACAATAATGAATTTATACAATCAGTATATGATTATTTTGATAAAGTATTTGGTAGTCACGATTTTGTACAATTTGTATAGAATAAATATCTTGAAGAATTAGGAAATGATCGGTATGCTATAGGTTTATGTTGTGATTAGATGATTAAATTGTCAACGTATGCTCCTAGAAGTGTTGCATATCACGAGGCATTCCATAGAATAATGGAGCTTATATTACCGGATAAAGTTAGACAAGAGTTTTACGATATATACAGAGCTAAAAATGGTAAGACGTTATCTGATAGAAAAATTGCAGAGGCGTACGCAGACATGTATATGGATTATATGACAAATAAAGATACCATAAAACAAGCAAAATGGTATAAAAAACCATTCACATGGTTCAGACAATTTGCATTTGAATTAGGTATTACTTGGAAATTGGGCTTTAAAAATGCATATAATCTTAGGAACATTGTGTCTGAAGTAAATCGTGGAAAATATGCAAATAAGGAGATATCTGAAAGCAAACGTAAACGATTTAATAAACTTTTTGGCGATAATCTTTATTATACAGTAAAAAATAAAAATAAGAGTGCAGACTTTAAATATCTTGCCAACTCTGGTGATGTTAAAGAAATGGTCAATGCTCTTGGTTATTGGATAGCTGTTTCTATGGATCTTGATTCTATTAATGCTAAACAATATAAGATTAAAAATTCTACGCAATTTGTATAGAATATATCTTAGGATATTATTGATGAATTGTGTGGAAACGGCCTTGCTGAATCTGAGATAGATGACGTACATAGAGCGTTTAGAGAAGTATTTAGTAGTGAAAATGTACTCATAAAGAATAAAAAAGGTATTGCTACCGGATACACAAAAGTATATCCAAAACTTGATATATTATTAGATAAGATAAATGAATACATAGAATCTGCAATAACTGCTTATTCTGGCAAGATAGAAGATGTTGTTAGTGATGAACAAATAGACGATGAAACAGAAAAGGCTATGAGTAAAAACATAGACTAGTATGATAAAGCATCATTTGAAACATCTAAGCTTGATTCACTTCCAGAAAGTGTAAAATTCTTTTTATCTACTGTTCCGTATTTAAGATGGAATAATGATGAGGATGGAAATAAAGTATTGGATTATGATTTGTCTAAAAACAAATTCTTGTCCCCAACATTTATGCCGATGACAGAAGTATTTAATACTCTTGTAAATGATTTACATTATTGTTCTTCTTTACAAGATCTTGACAATGAATTAAAGAGATTGTCAGAAAGAAGAGAAATGTATAAATATATTTATAACAAATTCCATGGTTTATATAAACAGTGTTACAAACATAATGAAGACGGAAGTATTAATATAAATTATAGTGCAGAATCTTATTGTACATCTATATTATGTGCTCTTAGAAGTCTTAAAATAGATTTTATTACATCCATATCTAGAAAACAAGAGTATGGTAAAGAGATAACAGTAGGTTCAAGTTCTTTGGATAGAGATAAACGTATGTATTCTAAACAATGGACTTCTTTCCTAATATCTGGTCAAGTATCTGTATTTAAGAGAGAGCGTGATAAACAAGGCCATCTTGTATTTAGAGAAGGAATGGGAGGTGCTAATAATACAGATATATTCAGTAGAACTGCTAATTTTATATAGGAACTTAGAGACGGATTAATATCTTCAAATGAATCATTTACAATAGATGGTGTTGAATATACAAAATCTGTATTTGATGATATAGAATCTCTTAAGACTCAATTCATTGATAAGTTGAATACTATTGGTATTATTTTCTCAAAAGATGCTCTTAATAATATGTTATCTACAAAATATTGTGGAACAGATGTTGAAGCATTATAGAGATTGTTAACAGATAAAGGTGTAGATGGAATTGGTTCATTTATAGATAGATTATATAAATTCGTTGGACAAGATGGTAGTATAGATGAAAAACTTATAAACAATGCTTATACTGAAAATGGATTTGTAAAAGAACTAGGAAATCAGTAGGGTATATATAATAGAAATACTATAGAGTCTATGACATTAGGCTTGAATGGTAAAAAACTTCATGCGGTATCTTAGAATAATAGTATATCTCATATTGTAAACGCTCTTAATACAAGAGATCCAAATAATCCACTTGTACATACATTGACCAAATTTGGATATAATCTTGATACGTCCGGCGATTTCTTCTCAGGTTCTATAATATTAAAGAAACTATTGGATAAAAAATCATCTTTTAATATAAATACTCATATATACGTAGGATCTAAGACTGATAATAGAGGAGACGGTGGTACTGAATATAAAAAGGAACCTATTGTGGATGATTATACGGCTAAGATGGCTATGATACAACAAGGTTTCTTAATATTCCCAACACTTGCTGATAAAGGTACTTGGATGTGCTTGTCTGGTATAGAACTTCCTGGTATGAAATATTCAAAATCAGGTATTATTGAAAACATACCTACAATAATGTGGCACAATAAAGAAGCTTACATACGTCCATCTAACTAGGTACTTGATCAAATGCTTGAATATGCCAAGGGAGAAAGACTTGCTATACAACAATGTATGGAAGACCTTGGTTATAAGGACGAAGACATTCCTGGTTATACTAAACAAGGTCGTAAAGTACTTCCAAAATCTGCTTATATAAAGAATTATCATACAAATAACAAAGTTGAAGTAAATGGCGAAACTGTAACAGTAGAACCAAATGGAACAAGATTTTTATCATTAACTGAAATTGTATAGTTAGATAAAAACAATCATCCTATGTTTAATGATGATGGAACATTCAAAACCATAAATCTTAATGATCCTACTAGATCAAGTAAGAAAATGTTGGAATTAGCTAATAAGTACTTGTTTGAAAAGCGTTAGGGTGAAACCGATGAATAGTTCTTAGAGAGACAACGTTTAACTATGGCATATACTTTAAATATTCAATATAGATTAGAGATTCAAAATGCTATAGATTTAGGTTTAGTTTCTAGACAAGATATAGGTGAATATAATTCTATTACAAAGAAGTATGATACTAAAATATCAAAAGATTTAAAATATAGTATGTCAAATCTTGATACACATATGTTAAATCAAGATCAAGTACAATATGTTGCAGATAGAATATTTGAATCTATAGAAGCTTGGTAGAAATTAAAGAATGGTCCTGCAAAACAAACAAGACTTAGAATGGCTAAAAGTTTGGCGATAGCTTCTATTTTAGGTGATGTTACTACTAAATCAATAATGGCTTCATAGGAAGTACAAAGATGTTTTAGCGGACACCCTGCTTTATTTAAAGTATTATATGAAGGTGACCATATTAAAGACAGTACATTTGATATTCAAAAACGTATTGGTGGTATGGTGTCTACAGGTGATGATAATGTGGAGAATATGCCAGATATGAAAACTACATATACTTGTGCTGAATGTAAAGACTATGAAGTTAAATCATCTTCTGATGTATTTGATAAACTTGATAAAATGTTTACAGACAATGCTATACGAGATATGTATGCTATTGTGATGGAAAGTAATCTTGGAAGCAATAGTTGGATTGAAGCATATGAAAAACCTGTTGATGAATTATTAAATGATGATAGACTTACTGATGATGATAAAAAAGCTTTACAAAAAGCTGCGGAAAAAGGTCATCAATTCTATAAAGCATATACAGGCAAGATAAATGTTGCCGATGGTGCTGCATATATAACAGATTAGATGTGTGAAAATCTTTTACGCTTACGTGGAGCATTAACAGGACGAGTAAAGAAAGCGTTTGATCTTTTAAGAAGTGCAGATAAATATAACTGGATGGATAAACAGGAAGCATATAATACTATTTATGATGCTGTTAATATAGTATCTACCAAATATACAGCATATGGTTTTAGAGATCATACATAGAATGGTGAAGAGGAATCTGATGTAGCTGTTGCTTATTATAATAAATTTGCATTGTTCCCATTATTCCCTTGTATTTCTACAGGTAATATGCATGGAATATATAATAAAATGCTTAACGAAAAGGTAGATATGTTATTCATGACATCTGCTGTAAAAGTCGGATCACAAGGTGCTGTAGAATATAAAGATGGCGTTATTAGTGACAAATTTAATACATATACATAGGAATATGGATTCTTACGTAGACAGTAGAATACAGATCCTGAGGAAGGCGATACAACAGCATTGGGTACTCAGATGGTAAAAGTAGTATTATAGAATTTACGTACAGCTAGAAATAATTATGTAAGTAATACTACTGGTGAAAAAGTAACTGGCATGTAGATTCTTGACTCTTTGATGGAAAGTATTAATAAACTTACTGAGATAGGATATCAAAAAGTAAAAGAAGAATTCGGTATAGATGAAAATGGAAAAGTTGACAATAAAAAATTAAGTGATTATTTAATTAGTCAACTTTCTTCTAGAAATGCTAATAGAGGATTGATAGAAGCATTGTAGTTAGATGAAAATGGTAACTTTAAATGTCCTATTGCAGCTACTTCTGATTCTACATGGATCGAAAGTATATTAATATCTTCTATAAGTAAGAGAATAATAAATATTATAACTCCAGGTAATTCGTTTGTACAACGTTCTGTATTTGCTATAGAAGATTCACAAACAAAAGGTGGAAATATATAGTCTGATAAAAATATGGCACCTAGTATAAATGGTGGTAAAAAACTACAAATGATTAATAAAGATCACAGTATGGATGCTGTTATATCTATTGATTATTTTGAAAATATACTTCCTAAAGGTTTGTCATTTAATGAAGCAAGACAATGGCTTATAGATAATGGTATTATAGGATAGGATGCTAAATCAAATACTATTGGATATCGTATTCCTACACAGGCTCAATCATCAATACATGCATTACGTTTTGTAGATGTAATACCTGCTGTAAAATCTACTATAATATTACCAGAAGAATTTACAAAAATAACTGGTTCGGATTTTGATATTGACCACCTTTATTTAGCATCATTTAATTATAAGAAATCTGAAGATGGAAAAACAGTATCACATGATCAATTTGATCCAAATAGTGCTGAATATCATCAGAATAACATATTGAATCAAATGATGACATTACTTAAAGATACTGATAATTCAATTCATTCTCTATATAAGTCTATTGATAATGATACTGATTTACTTACTGATATAGCAGAATAGATACCAGAACAAGGTTCTAATAAATCTAGAGTATATAATTTTGGTTCATTACATGAACAGGTTATACGTAGAAATGATTATATTACTGGTAAATCTGGTATTGGTCCTTATGCTCTTAACGTTACGAATCAGGTATTAACTAGATGCTTTGGAGTAAGGTTTAAACGTAGTACATTTACTGAGTCCGTAGGAATTCTTGATTTCGATAAACTTGTAGATATTGACAATAATTATATAGACTCTTGGATTTCTGCATTTATCAACGCTCACGTGGATATTGTAAAAGACCCTTATATTAGTAAAATGAATATTAATCAGTTTACATATAATATGTCTAACTTACTCATACGTAGTGGATTTGGTGAGGCTGCAATGTGGTTCTTAGCACAACCTATAATTAGAGATATGGCTAATGCAAGTAATTCTGCTAACAGTGAATTTATGCGAGATGAAAACAAATTTAAAACTGTTTATAGCGCACAAAAAGAAGCTGTAGCAAATGCTATATTAAATTGGTTACTTGAAAGTGAAGTAAGTGAAGATGTACTTAAAGTTTATACAGAAGGTAATCAAAAATATACTCTATAGAAAATAAGTGCTGTTAATATAATTAAAGATAAAAAAGATGTACTTAAAGAAATAGCTACACATCCTGGTGCTAAAAAAGTTACAGTAAATGGAGTTGAATATGATGTAAGAGAAGTTCAACGTGATGTATTCTATGCTTGGAAAACTCTTGAAAAATATTCAATAGCTTTAGGAAATCTTGTATAGAAAACAAAAATTGATACTAAGAAACAAGGTAAATCATTCTTAGCTATATATAAGTATAGAGCGGACTTTTATAGAATGTTTTATGGAAAGGACGAAGATTCTTTGTGGGATATGGATTCTTTACATAATCTTGCAGAACGCTCTTGGATTAAGACTAAAACTGATTATGCTTGTACATTACCATTAACCATACTTGGCAATTAGACGTTTAATGCAAATAGTGCATTTGTAGCATACATTACACGTATATATAATGAACTTAATCCTGAAAGTGAAAGTCTAAACGTTCAGCAACTTGAAGCAATTAGTAAAGCTGTTCAAACACAAATTAAAGCTCAATATATTGCAGACTATGCTAAACAATATTTACATATGACTGATTAGGATATAACTAATTTATTTGTAGGAAAGAGATGTATGGCTAGACGTCTTAATATGTTGAACGCAGCTATAAGACAGAATGACAAATATAAAAGACTTGCTAATAACCAATTAATACAGCAGATTTATTCTTCTCAAGAATATGAACCTGTATTAGTAAACGGTAAAAGATATGATAGACCTGCTTTTATAGCTATTGCGGATAGAGTAGGAGACAGTTCTTCTAATTCAGATATGCTTATAGATGGATGGGAGGATTTGTTAAATGATTCTGATCAATTTGTAAGAGCTTTTGCAAGAGACCTTATTGTATATGCTTATATGACTTCTGGTGAATATGCAGGATGGAATAATTTGTTTAAATATGTTCCGCCAGCATGGATTAGAGGAGAAATAGATACTGATTATCAGAGTATGTCAAGCTATGTTGAAAATATATTAACATAGTCAGATTTCGATTCAGATATGAATATTGATGATCTTGTAGCTAACAATTTCTAGGATTATAAATGGGCAAGAAGATTGTCAGGAAAAACCAAAGAAAGTACTATAATATATAATGATACTAATGTAATGGTTACTGGCGGTATAAATGTTAGGAGTAAAGCTCCAAAATATGTCACTGTGAGAATACCTGGCGTTCGTGGAAACGACCCATCTAATTTTATATTATATCGACTTTTGACGTATGTTGGAAATACTGATGAAAACTTACGTTGTCCTGTATATGTTTAGTTAAAGAAAAGAGGTTATGATTCTGGTCATAAATAGAAAATATATGAATATGGTTGGAATTTTAACTATGCTGAAAACACAATGGCTTCTGACGTATTTAACATAACTACTGCACCAAGTGAATTACAATATAAAGAAAAGAATGTAGTAGATAATCCTATGGATTATATTGATAATTTTGCTAAAGTAATAAGAAAAAATCCAGAATTATTACAAAGAACTGGTTACGAAAAGTTAACAGAATTAATGTCATATGAGCCTAATAATAGTCCTGTAGAATCCTTACCAGATACAACAATTCCAGAACCAAAAGAAAATAACCTTGGATTTGATTCTATGGACGAAGTTGTTATGAATTCTGGAGGTGCTTATGGTGCAGACACTGCTTGGGATTATTATGCAAGAAAGGCGGGTGTGAAGTAGATAAATCACTATAGAGATCAAGGAAATCAAACATTATCTAGTTCTTTAAACAGGAAAGGTATTAAAGCCGCAGTATTATCTAAAGAAGAAATGGATAGTGCTAGAGATAAAATATTTGAATTACTTGGAAAACGTTATGATAATACAATTCAAGGAAACTTACAAGTACGTAATTTCTATCAGGTATCGTCTTCTGATGGAGTGTTTGCAATAGCTTCTATGAATTCTGCTAAAAATGGCGTATCTGGAGGTACAAATACTGCAGTACAATTAGGTATATCTCTAAATAAACCTACGCATGTATTTGATTTAAATAGTGAAAAGTGGTATAAATACAATCCAGAATCTAAGATGTTTGAAGAAGAATCTACACCTGTGCTTACTAAGAAGTTTGCAGGAGTTGGCACAAGAGATATACAAAAATATAAGGTATATAAAGATGGCAAGTGGGTTGAACGTGAACAATACGTTGGAGATGACAAATCTAAAGTTGCCTTAAAAGCAATAGAAGATGTGTTTAATAAGACTTAGGCAGAATTATCTAATGTTGAAAATAATATGAACTAGGTTAATAATACAGACAATAATATTAATTATTATGAAGGAAATATTACTCCCGATGCTAATACAATATTTGTATTTGGTAGTAATCCTGAAGGAAGACATGGTGCAGGAGCAGCTAAAGTGGCAAGAAACCAATTTGGTGCTATTTATGGATAGGGTGAAGGTTTACAAGGTAATGCTTATGCTCTACCTACTAAAGACCTTAGGGTGAAAGAAAACAGAGGTTTGAGAAGTATTTCAGAAGTTCAAATTATTTAGAATATCAAAAAGTTGTATGAAGTTGCAAAACAAAATCCTGATAAACAATTTAAGGTAGCTTACAGAAATACAGATCAATCTTCTCTTAACGGTTATACAGGATTAGAAATGATAGATATGTTTATAAAAGCAGGGTCTATTCCTTCTAATATTGTATTTAGTAAAGAGTGGATAGATACAGGTCTTATAACGAAAGAAAATTATGAAGATTCAAAACTTTATATAGAAACACCTAAATCCAATCCATTTAATATTAGTAGTGTCGAAGAATCAAAAAGAAAACAGTTTGCAGAAAATACAGGAATATCTATAGATCATATTGAGTCTCCGACAGATAAAGATATAGAAGATTATCAATTTACAGAAATAGTAGTAGTTACTTCAAAAGGAGATAGAATTCAATTAGCACCTGGAGCAGGATTTCAAGATTTAAATAAAGTAATTAAAGTTAGTGATATTAGAGGCTTGATTGGTATTAATTATCTTCTTGAAAACTACTTGAAGAAACATCCTTCAGAAGTGAATAAATTTGGAGGTTCGGTCCTCAGTAGATACGCTAAGGACGTCTATGAAGATAAATATGATGTTACTAAAGATAATTTTCAAGGAGATTATTCTTCTTATATAAAATCTATAAATTTATCTAATAAATCAAAAGAGGAAAGAGAAGACCTCTCTTATTTAGAAAAGCCTTCTATAAACTAGAATGACATTGATCAATTTGGAACTCCATCAGAATAGGCTTCTACGTTAAATTCTGATAAAACTATATTAACAAATGCTGAAATACTCGCATTACATCCGTTTACAGGAAATGACACTAAGCCGAGAATTGCCGTTGCATCTGAACACACAGATCCTGTATTCTTTTCTAAAATGATATAGAGTTGGGCAAATGGTGAACATACGTTCTTAGACTATAAACAACAGCCTATAAAATATGAAGATATAGATGCCTTGTATTTAATTACGAAACATGATGGTCTTCCTATGAGAGAATTATTGTAGATAAACAAACCTAAAATCATTCACTTTAGTGTAACTACTTTAGGTAATACTAAATGGGAACCCGGTGTAATGAAATGGCAAGATATGATTGAACGCATTGGTGACTTTATAAAACAAGGATTAGATCCAGAATATGTGACATTGCGCATAGACCCCATTATTCCAGAAGTTACTAAAATATCAGAAGTAGATAAATTAATGAAACGAGCAAGTGAGTTAGGAATAAAACACGTTAGATTTTCTGTATTAGATTATTATAAAACTACTGCTAAATTTATGGAACAATTAGGATATGATTATTCTAAATACTTTGATAAAAATAAATCTGGCGTATATTTTACGCACGCAAAAAGTGAAATAATAAAAGGAATTGCTGAAAAAATGTTAGCAATTGCTAAAAAATATAATTTAGATTTATCATCGTGTGCAGAACCTTGTAGAATGGACGGGATAAGTATAGAGGGTTGTTTAAGTGTAAATGCTATAAATAGTATGTTAGGAACACATATACCAAATTTAGGAACTGAAAATAATAAATTTAGACAACTTTGTACCTGTTATGGTGGAAAAACAGATTTATTACGATATAATAATAATTGTGCATCTTCTTGTGTATATTGTTATGCTCATCATAACGGTGATAAAATGTTGAATTATTATAACGAAGATGGCACACTTAAACAAAACAGATTTACTAATTCCGGACTAATTGAATCTACGTCTAATAAAACGCCTAAGAATTATACTAATGCGTTAAAATAGATAGAAAAATAGTTTATTATTAATAATCAAACTACAGATATAGTAGGTAATGACAATATTAATCATGCTATTCAAGAATTACATATAGAAATAAATGACAAATCTTTATCAGATGTAAGTGGTAAAGAAGTATTGAATTTGTTATATAAAACAAGTAAATTTATGGACGAATTGGAAAAACCTGAAAATACCGGAATTACAATAGTAAGTGAAGATTATTTTTATGGTGATTTTGCAAAGAAGGTGAAACGTTTAACAGGATGGACACCTTTTGATATTGAAAATAATTTTAGTGTACAAGAAGGTGTGAAAGAAAAAACAATGGAAATTCCAAATCATTTGATAAAGACTTTAAATTTCATAGAATCTTTAACTTATAAACAAAGAGACATACTTGATAAAATATGTGACGATTCAATATTTAATATTGATCTTTATTTTAATGATGAATAGATTGATTTAAGTGATAAAATAACAATAACAGATACTGTAGAAGATACTCGTCAAACTGATTTCTTAAAAGAATTAGGTATGTCGGATGAAGATATAAAAAAAGCACAAGAAATTAAAAATCATTGTAAAGGAGGTAAATAATGAATGCATTTTGCCCAAATTTAAGTAATAAGAAAGTCAAACAAGAGTTTGATGAATTAACAAGTTTGTTCGGTGAGGACGCTGCTTATTTCCTCTGGGACAAGAATAATGGATATAGTTTGGATAAGGCGCCTAATGGCGCCGATTCCATTCTATTTAAATCCCTTTTAGATAACTATAATGGAGATAGACAAGCAGCATTAAAAGCTAAAGCTAAGGTGTATACATCTAGTTTTACAAACTGGTTTGGTGACTGGACTAAAGAAGATAAAACAGATGTATCCAAAGTAGTTGATGAAAATGGTGAACCTTTAGTAAGGTATCATGAAACAAATAAAAATATTATCGAGTTTGATGCTAATAGAAGTGATAATGGATATGGAGATATCGAAACTCCTATAGGAATATTTACTAAAGAAAACTCTAATAGTATATTTGATGATAAGAATATTCAAATGCCTATATTTGTAAAAGCTGATAATATATTAAAATTTAATACAAGAAAAGAGGCATACGACTATTTTAGTAAGCATATTCCTTCATATAGAGAAAAGGCTGAATATATGACACACCTTAATGACGACGATCCATTTCTTATAGAAAATGGAGATAGTTATGAAATTGGAGAAGATATAAAAAAGCTTATTACTGAGTATTTAAAGGAATCTGGTTTTGATGGTTTTGAATTAGTAAAAGATGAAGGAATATCTTCTTTAGGAGTATCTACGGTTCATACTATTGTAGTATTTAGTCCTAATCAAATTAAGTCGGCTACTGATAATACAGGGACATTTTCTACACAAAATGACAATGTATACGAATCCAAACAAGATATAATAAGTCAATAGGAAAGAGAATAGATATATAATTTTATCGAAGATAAAAAGAAACTTTACTTTTCCGGTAGCTATTATAAAATGGATAAAATTTACCGTGAACGTGTAAAAAATGATATAAGAAAAGAGTTCGAATCTAAATTTCCACATTTTAGACTTAAATTTTCATACAATAAAGACCGCGATCGTCTTATAATGTATACAAAACCTAAATCTAAAAAAGATATTACACAATGGTAGTCTATAATATTCGGTAAACAAAATGATAATTCTCCATTCTCTGAATCTGACATTGAAGCAGTAATGAGAGAGATATTAAAAGAAGTAAGAGGTACTAGTGTACATGAACGTCTTATAGCTGATGCTATAGCAAAAGCATTAAAAGGCAAACATATTTCTTTTGAGTTTACTACGTCACTTCCATTAAATATTGCTGCAAGATATGATGCATACAGACATGTAGTATAGATAAATAGTTACGCAACATTTAGAAACGATAATAACTATTCAAATAGTCTTACATAGACTATAATGCACGAATTATTACATGCAGTTACAGTAGAAACTATAAATAGTAATGAATAGTTAAAATCTAAGCTTGAACATCTTTTATCTGAAGTTAAAAAAGCTTTAGGAGAAGAAGCAAAAGATTACGGCTTAACTGATATATATGAATTCTTGGCAGAGTTATCTAATATAAAATTTGTAGAAAAACTTCAAGAAGTTAAAACTGGCGAGAAAGATATTTCATTCTTTTAGAAAGTACGTAATTTTATTAATAAGGTTATAAAAACTATAGCTACGTCGATAGGTATACATAAAAATACTGCTTATGAAGATGCTATGGATTTACTTATGCAGTCAATGTTCCCATAGGATTTTAAATTAAAAGTTGTATATCAAGAAAATGCTCCTACTATATTTGATTCTACTGCTCAACAAGGTGAAATTAAATCTAAAATACAAAGACAATTTTCTATACTATATAAAGCGTATAAAAAATTACCTAATAAATCTGCAAAACGTGAATAGATTCAAAATGAAGTATTTGAGACTATAAATGAATTACAGTTATAGGATGACCAATTAGCTATAAATACTGCTTTAAATATGGCTATACAAAGTATAGGTATTGTTGATAATTTAACTGGAGAAGCTGCTTCAAGTACAGTTCTTGGATTCTTACAATAGCAACAATAGTTATCTACACCTTATGATGGTATTACACCAGATAATCTTGTGTTAATGTATCAAAATTCTATTGCATTCTATTCAAATCTTGTTAAAAATGAAATACCTTCCGTAGATGATAAAGATATGACTTCTAATAATAGAGCATTAAAGAAAGAAGTAGAAGCAGCTATAGATAGTGCATATAATTTATGGAAAGAAGCTTTGGTTGTAGTTACAGACAAAATAGTAGATGAAATTGTAGATAATGAGGTTATAACAAGTGAAGATCAAACAAAAGAAGATATGAAGCAAGTATTGAAAGATTATCTTCATAGAAATGCAATGTATGGTGATATAAATACATGGTATTAGTTTACATCAAACAATGCAAGATCTCAAAGTCCTCTTATAAAAGCTGCATTTGACTTAATACAATATGCTGAATCTAAAACTTTATAGGAAAGTTATAAAGAAAGATCTAAAATTGTAAATGCTTATAAAAAAGCAAATGGTTTAAGTAAAAAACTTACTCGTAATTGGCAGAAGCAATTTATGGAATTTGATAGGGATGGGGTACCTACAGGTTACTTTATAAGACCTATTAATTATGGACAGTATTTATTAGATGTTGACGATAAAGTTAAACAACTTAATGAAGAATTTCAGCATAAATATGGTTTCCATTATATTACAGATGATGTAACAGGTAAGTTAATTAATAGCGTTACTAAACAATTTGCTGATGATGAAGAGTGGGAAAATGGTAAAATGCCTACTATAGTTAAATATCAATTAGCTTTATAGGAATTTAAATGTGAAAGAGCTAATTTAAGATATACATATGATTATTACAGAGAAAGATTAAGTCAACCTTATAAAGGCTCATTGGATCCAAATGATATGGATGCAAAATAGCTTAAAGATTGTCATGGATTATCTCCAAAAACATTAGCAAAATATAATCTAATACAGTCTAATATAAACTATTATCTTAGTAAATGTAAAGATCCTGTAACAGGATTCTCTTACCCAGAAAGACTTACGAATCCAGAAGATTAGAGAAAGCTTGATATGTGGCAGCACTAGCTGAAACAACTAGCTAATGCATACAATGAAGATGGTACTATAAAAATAGATGAAGATCGTCAAATAGCATTTGAATTAAGAGCTTGGCAGAAATGGATCGGAGATCAAATGCAGTCAGACATAGACTATTAGGGATATTATGATGAACGTAAAAGAATAGAACAAGAATGTTATAAGACTGGTGATTACACACCATTAAGTTTATTTGTTAAATACAACTCTGAAATAGGTATAAACCCTAATCTTATGGAGTTAGTATTTAGTAAAAAGAATATAATTACTCCAGAAACACATGATGTCGTATATGCTAGATTAATACGAGGAATGTTAAAATCTTCTGTAAAAGGTGTTGGACTTGAACCAGATCTTAAACGAATGATGAATAATATTCAATTTTGGATTGATTGTAAAAATACTGATCAGATAATAGAGGATGGTGGAGAAAGTAATACAAAAGCTAAATATTTTCTTGATTACTTTGACATGTCTCCAGTTTTATATAAAGATGAATAGGGACATTATCTTGATAATGATTTAAACCAAACTGATGATGAAGATAACGCTATTACATTTTATGATTATATGATACGTCATTATACAGAAATAGCATTAAATGACGGTCAAATAATTGGTTTAAATGATGATAGTGGTAATCCTATTAACTTTACACAGTGGAGCGAGGATGATATAAAAGCTTTCTTTGAAGATCTTTTCACTTATGAATATTCGTATGAAGATTATGATAGTGGATAGATAATACAAGATAGAAAACCATTAAGTTTATTTAATTATTTAAACCCATTAAATAAAACGTTTGTATATAATGGTCGTACTCAATTCTCAGTAATAGAAGTACCTAAAGGTAGATTTTTACAAAAAAGAAATTCTACATATATTAACTCTGATTATGATACACTTCAAAACCAATCAGAACAGCCTAAACAGGCTTATTACGATAATTCTAAAACATATGATGATATAATGAACAACAGTGACATGAAGTCATTATATGAACAACTTATAGATTCTATGAAATAGTCTCAACAATGGATGTAGTTTAATAATTAGCAGTTTAATTATCAATTACCTAAATTATAGGCATCTGATACAGTAAGTATATTACGTTCAACTAAAAAAGGCATGAAGAATACATTAGATACAATACGTGAACAATTCTTACATATCAATACTAATGATTATGATCAAAGATCTACAGATGATTTATATTTAGGTCCTGATTAGACTGTAAATCAAAATATACCTTTGAAATTTATAGGAAAACTTAGAGATAGAAGTAAATATACATATGACGTTACGTCTGCAGTATTGATGTATGTAAATATGGCGTCAGATTATAAAAATAAACGAGACATACTTACAAAACTTCAAGCTTTAAGGTATGCACAAGATCCAGAAAATAGACAAGACAATGTAAATGATACTGAAAATCTTAGATCACAATATGATAGTATGATGGATTCTCACGTGTATGGAAATCTGTATAAAAATAGTACTACTCGTATTGTAGCTGGTACTATAAAACGTTTATCTACTGTACAAATGCTTGGTGCAAACTTCTTATCAATGGGTGCTGGTTTTATGGATTCTACTAGAAATATACTTAAAGATGGTATTGTAGGTAGATATTTTACATTAAGAGATCTTACAGTATCTTTAATGACTACATTAAAAAGTTTACCTTTATTTTTAATAAACATAGGTAATCCTATAGCAAATAATAAAGAAAGCGCCCTTATGTAGTTATTTGGTGTAGCTAAAGATTATGCAGCTACTAGTAGTGATGTAGGTACTAATAGATTTATAAAAATATTGAATCAGTCATTAATGGGTGGATACTCTGCGTTAGATTATATATCAAACGCTACATTATTGAGAGCTTTTATGAATAATTATAGATTTTATGATGGGGGTGTAATACCTACTGGATTTTATACCAAATACGAAATGTAGCAATTATTTACAAAAGCAGGACAATCTAAATTTAAAGCTAATTATGCGCATATGTGTTGTGGAACTTCTTTATATGGTGCATATTCTTTCAAACACGGATTGGCTGAAATAAAGCCAGAATATGAACAATATGTTACAGATAGAATAAAAAAGAATGTACGAGGTATAACTTTACTTAGAGGAGCTCTTATTAATGGTGTAAACCCAGATAATGATAACCCTAAATATAAAAATACTATGTGGGGTTAGTTTATAGGTTCAATGCGTTCTTGGATGTTACAACGTTCTCAAGAATTGTATGCTGGTAGAGATGATACATCAGTAAGAGAAGTTGAAGAAAAAGACGAGGAACGTATTGTAAATGGAAAAATTGTAAAAACCAAAGCATATAAAACAAAACCTAGAACTATTGAACAGTAGAATAAACGAATGTCGTGGAATTATTCTACAGGCATGCCTGAACCGGAGTTATTAAAAGCATTGTGTAGATCCCTTGGTGTTATGCTTAGAGGTGTTACTAATATGTTTGGTTCTGAAATAAAACGTAAACTTTCTGAAGTAGAAAAGTTCTCATTAAAACAAGTGTTTGTAGAAATAGGAATGATATTAGCTATGATTTATTCTTACGATTCTATAAATAATTGGTGTAGCGATGTACAACCAATAAATCCACAGAAAGAAACAATTTATACACCAGAAGAAGTAATGCAATCAAAACTATATAAAGAATGGTTAAGAAATTCGTATGTAAGAACTGTCAATTCAGCTATAGAACAATGGGATGTTAACACAGTTGGTGAAATTGTTAACTCAGCTACAGTATTGTCATCTGGTATTAAATCATGGTATTCTATTCCATCAGTTATGCTTACACAAGACCCATCTAACTTGGAGTCATATGGTGATAAAATAGTCAAATATGGTAAATATAAAGGTTTTACAAATATAGAAGCTTCTATCTGGAAAACAATAGGTGCTTTAAACAATTTACACTCTTCGTTTACATATAATGGTGTAAGTGCAAATACATCATTCTATTCACGTAACTATTCATGGTGGATGAAAATGATCGGAGACCAATATAAACCAATAAAAGCTAATTCGAATAAATCCTTTAAAAATGATTCTGATTTTGGTAATCCAGACTTTAGTAATGATGATTTTAAAAATCCAGACTTTAGCAATCCGGATTTTTAATTCCGCTAACTATTTACATTCTATAATTGAACAAAAAAAATAAGGGAAGTAATCTCATTTCTGAGACTGCTTCCCTTTTTCTGTTACCAACCATCGTATATCTCTATACGTTGATTGATAATCTGCAATCGGCATATTGTTATTAACTGACAAATGTAAAACTGTATTTGAAAGTAACTTATTCACTAAATCATCGGACTTTGTCCAAAAATTCGATACTTTCAGTTTCTGATTTGCAGTTAAATAACATATACCGTTGTAATATTTTTTTAGTTCAGGCTTAACATAAAAAGAATATACATAATACGGTATATTATTTACACGTTTTACATACGTCCTTTTTATATTAAGTGAACGAGATAACCTTATCGATAAATCTTCTGAATATTCATTTCTTATATTGTTGTTAAACACTACAAAAAACTCTTTTTCAGAAGATGGTTTATCTGGATCGGCTGTATAACATCCAACAAATCCAGCTTTATCCGTAAAATCAATAGGTTTAAATTTTGGCTCTATTAGTGGTACTATAATTTTACTGAATTGACTCATAGGTTCAAAGTTTCAATACCATCGCCTTCATAATACGCTCTACTATGTTCCCACAGATTATGTTCTTTATGCCATACTATATCTCGCATGGCATTACGAACTTTTTCTACATTTTCTCCATATATTTGTTTGTAAGAAAACGTAAATACACGAATGTCACATGTTAAACTATCAATAGCTATTATGTACCATTCGAATTTCCATGTATCTCCATCTTCGTGTAATTCATTGGTTATATACCATTTAAGGGCTTTTGTATAAAAATACAGTTGTCTTGTATAATCATACGTATTAACAGCATCTGCAAAATTATGTAAATGAGATGTTGTTTTTAAGTCCATCAATGTAACTTGTTTCTTATTATAATCAAAGGTAACACTATCAAGTAAAGACTTACAATTGCAAGTAAACTCAATGTCGTGATACATTTTGTAAGAAACATATTCCCAATTGATATGAAATTCGTGAAAAACTTTTTCATTGTCTGTAGGTTGTAATAGTTTACAAGCTGCCTTATGTTTTGCTATGTTGTTTTTTATTTTTACGAGTTGATTTGCACTATATGGTGTAATCATTTCCCGTTGGTCTTTACACTTAAGGAATTCTATATATTCCTTTAGCGTAGAGGCCTTTTTTGTGGCTTCTGAGAGCATTTTATCGTCCGACTTGCCACTCGTACTATAGGCTGCTTTATAGGCGCTTAAAAGGCTTTTATTTGGCTCAATTTCAATACTATCTGCCAACGCTTGACAGAACTTCTCCTCGTTCGCAGAAGAAGGTCTACATTTGTCCCAGACCACGTAGTCTTTTTGGAACTCTTCAGGTTGTAAAAGATACTCATGTATCATGGTACCTTTTGTCATAGATTGAGATGTCTCATCTTCGATTTGACCAGATAGTTTTTTATACAAATAGGCTGGTCCTTTATTCAAGAACCAACCTATGTTAGAATTGCTAATACGAGAATTATCCTCGTAGTATGGTATAGATGTATCCATTATAACTTTGCAATATTCATACATTCAATAACATCATCGATATTTTCAGGATAACCTTCAATCTGTATCTCTTTGCAAAGAGCTATGATGTTATCAAAACTACGTACTTTTACGTTGTCAATAATGTATGATGATAGTTTAATAACGTAATCATCGTTGTCACCAATGAAATCTTTAACGATATTTATGACCATTTCGTCAGAAATACCTTCAAAGTTTTTGACATAACGAATACGCCCACAACGATCTTTGAGATATTCTGAAAGTTTATCGTCGTTATTGCACGTCATAATGATAAGACGTTTTCCAGACTTTTGTATACCATCAAGAAATGGTAACAAATCATTAGTTTCCCAATAATAATCATTCTTTTCAATCTCATCAAACAATACTACTACTGATTGATTAAATTTTAAGAAGAAATTATTAAGCTGATTTGCAGGGAAGCAAGGATCTACTACAATAATAGGAAGATTTGCTTCTACTGCAATTTGCTTACTCATAAGTGTCTTTCCAGAACCTTTCAATCCTGATAAAAGTACACCTAAGTTGTTGTTACAATATTTATCAAAGAAATTAGTAACACGTTTAACAAACGTTTTATCTTTGTCTGTAACATACAATTTTTCAGGAAGTTCCAATGTACCGTCTGCTTCAAGAACAGGACCCGTAAATCGGTCCATTTTCAAGTTATATACACGTCCTGTTTCAAGTGAATAATCTGTACCACCCTGTTTTACCGTAATACGGTTTTCGTTCTTAACAAATTCAGTTGTTTTCATCGTCATAAAGTAAATGATCTAACTTTTGTAATTCGCGTATATTGTCTCGAAATTCTTTCCAATCTCGATTAGTATAAGCTTCTAAAGCTTTAACTTTAGTATACAATATTTGTTCGCGTATGTTAGATTTGTGATTCATTGCATTTAATGTCTTTAATCATCTCGTCAACTTGCTTATGGTTACGAACCAAATAGCATTTGTGTTTGCTTCGATGACGCTTTAAATAGTTTTTGAACAATTTCCATCTTAATGGAAACGATTCTGTTACCATACCTTTACATTCTACTACAAACTTTTTGTCTTTATAATGACCTATAAAATCTGGTAAATATGTAATTGCACGGATTTTTTCTTGTAAATACTCGAATTTATCAAGTACGGTAAAGTGCTTTGGCTCATATTCTACCGGTATTCCGGCTTTCATAAAAGCTTCATAAGTATAGCATTCGAGTTTACTTCTAAAATGAAGACCATACTTATTGACCTTAGTCGCATTCTTTACCCTACCTTTATTGCTTGGCATAATCTATAGAGAATATACCTTCAGATCCTCCGTAAATAGACACTTTAGTATCTTTTGACTTTACGGACACTGTATACGAATCTTTCGTGAGTTTATATACTTCTACTTTCGTATTTGGTGCTATCTTAATTCGTTTTCGACAGTTAAGATATTCTGCACATATATATGATATCAATCCGCCTGCTAATCCACAAACGAATGATAGAATCACTGTTTCAATCATACTTTTTTAATGTGTTTGTCAACCATTGTTTTACTTCAGCATAAGAATTATTTCTGATTGCATCAGAAATATCTTTTGCTTTAAATCGTTTATGAACGAATATGGCATCTAATTTATACTGCTTACTATACTTACGAGCTTCTAACATTCCTGTCTTATCTCTATCATATATTATCACAATATGTTTCCACTTACTACGTAGTGATTGCAAAATATCTTCAGGTATAAATGTTGTTTCACTTGAAGCAGCTATAGCATTATAACCCATCTCGTATAAACACATAACGTCTTTTAGACTTTTTGTGATTATAAGTAGATTACCTCCTTCCTTAGGTATTTCGGCTAATCCCTGAACATCACGATTTGTCAGATTCGTGCGCCATTTAGTATACTTGGAAGCAAGTGGTCGATAAATTTTAAACTTATCAAACACTTTATATGCATACATAGGACTAGATTCTTTGTAGGTTCCTCTGACGACTCTATTACAAAGAAAGTATTTAATGCTAAATACTTGGAATAATTTCAAAGTATCTTGTGATATATGAAACTGTTTCCAGTATTGTTTATCTACTTCGGTAAAAGGTTGACGAACTATTCCAATATCTGTTTGCCCCGAACCCACCGAGTTGGAGTATGTGCGTTTAACAATATCACTATTAGGATTCGTTTTTCGGACGATGCGTAACAGTTCTTGTTCAAGTTTGTCTCTGGTTTGTATTCCTTTATAGATCTTTATAAACTTAAGGGCGTTTCCGCCTTCACCACTTCCATGATCTTTAAAGAACAAACCTCCATTAGTACCTTTAAATATTGCAAAAGATGGATTTTTGTCATTAGACCTTAATGGACTATTAAACAGTTTTCCAACTTTAAATTCACCTACATAATAAGAATAAATGTCATAATCATCCAGCTTGTCGAGTAAATCTTTTATACTTACTGTGACTGCTGTTTTTGTACTATACATGACTTATAAGTTCTTAGTTAGTAGTGAGCCTAATAGGATTCGAACCTATATCTTCCGACCCACGTTGTCGGTGCTCTATTCATTGGCTCTACCAATGAATTTCCGTTAAGCTATAGACTCTACGTTCTTGTGCACAGAACGTACGACTACTTTCACCTATGCGTCCGTCGGTTCATTGTCTTTACGGTAGGTCTGCGCAGCCCGCTGCCATAGGTTATCCTTGTCAATTGTGTCATCCTAGGAGTCGAACCTAGTAATCAAGCCATTAAATGTGGCTTGCATTGAACCGAAAATGCTATGATGACTATCTAGTATATCCACATGCACTAGAACACATCTAAGATACGCTTAGAAACAGGGCTAAACTTACATTATATTTCACAAAGCCTGTGTGTTACGTTGTTATCGTGTATGCATCCACATAACTTCTTATGTACCTCGAGTGGGATTCGAACCCACACGGACAAATGTCCAACAGAGTTTAAATCTGTCTTGGCTACCACTTACAACATCGAGGTGTATTCTTAGAGAAGTTTATATGCTTTCTCTAAGAAACTTTCAATAAGATCGTCTTTATAAAAACAATCTATTTTATGTTCAAACTGTATTACTCTCGCAATACCATATTTTGACTCAATATAGTTGAATACTTTTTGTCCTTTTCTCCAACTATTTGGGAGATTTTTAATATTCTTAAAAACATCTCCTTTAAACTCATCGTATGTCATAGTTTAAAAGTTAAAAAGTACTGTGCGTTTCACAACGAACAGTACTAACATTAATCACTCAATCCTAAAAAATAAATAATGGCGTTGAAATACGGGGATTCGAACCCCGACTGATAGGACCAAAATCTATCGTGCTACCATTACACCATATTTCAGTGTGCGCTTTTAAACGGAGCGCTAACCGTGTTTCGAAGTTTGAATTTACTAAAAATACTACGGGATTCACAACCGTACGGCTACCTTTTTAGTCCGTCATTTATATAACAACGCTTTGTTATTTTTCGGGTTAAACATTCAAAACATAGTTGTTAGGAGAAAAACCAATTTCTCCTAACATTCCAGGTTAACTGGATTTGTCTCCACCATTTACTTAGAACGGAAGATCATCCTTTTTCTCAGTAACCGGAGTGCTAGCTGCTGGAGCTGCAAGCGGATCTACAGGCTTCTCTACATCAGCCTGAACTGGTCGTACAAGAAGGTCATTCTTGAAGAGTTTAATCTGAGAATCAGTAACGTCCATTGGCTCTACATAAATACCATATTTAGATACCTGTGTAAAACCTTTATTGGTATATGTTACTTTAACACGGAGTTTCTTCTTTGATGGTATAAAAGGATCAAGAATAGACTTAACCCATTTAATCATATCAGCAAAAGTGTTGATTTCTACGTCTGGTGCAGTTGTATAACAATTAATAAGCTGAAGAACTCGTCCAAACTGCTGATTATCCTTATTCTGAAGGTCTTCATCAGTCTTAATCCACTGGTTCTTCTCGTTCTTCCATTCTGTAAATTCTGCTGTCTGACCAGCTTCATTCTCGAATGTAATCTTGAGGAAGTCTTTTCCCTGCGGACTCTTTTCTACAGAAACTTCTTTCAACATAATGTTGTCATTAATTCCTACAGGAATATAATTTGAATTAAATTCTTCGTTATTACTTGTTGCTGTTTTAGTATTGTACATAATTCTTATTATTTATATATCTGTTTCCAATCAGTTGTTATTGTTCCATCATCGTTGCCTTTAGCTATGACAATGTCTTTTCCGCGAAGATGCGGAGCACGAGCTTCTTTGATGGTTCCATCGCCACCTTTGAAACTTATATGGGTCTCATTGCCTTTACGATACAGATACCCTACGGCATCCGCTTCGCCACAAATGATTGAACTGAGTTTACCAACTAGGTCTAATGCCATTTCTGATAATTCCTCTCCATTTTGGTCAACTTGTACATCTTTTACGTGACCTACGAGTATGAACTCATCACATAAATCTCTGAACATATCTATGACTTTGCGTACAGCTTGTCTTATATAGAAATATCCAGAACCGTTAGGTAATGTACGTACATCTGTACCTTTCCAATTTTTTGCGATCGGAGTTTGTCGATACAGAGTTGCTGCATATGGCAGACATATTTCCTCTAAACGAGTTGCGTTATCAATAGTGATACGCTTATAAAAACTATGCCCTACTTCAGAATTTTTAGCTCTAATGGCTTGAGCAATTTCACCTAATGTATTCACATCTCTTGCCTGCACAGCAAGGGCATCTATAAAAGTAGAACCTCCTTCGAGGTCTATAATAAGATTGCCTTCTAATTGCGCTAAGCTTGATGTCTTTCCGGATTTAGGGCGTCCGTAAATAATCAAGAAATGTGGATTGGTTGAAGTTGCTGGAACTTTGTTTGTAGGTAGTACTATCATGGCTCAGTGGCTCTAATTTGTTTGTTGTTAGTTAATGTTAATGTTTACAGCATTTGAGTTCGTATAAATGTCGATAATAATCTTCTTTGTAGAAGGCTTGATGTTCTCAAGGAACGACGACATAGCGAAGTCAGAATACTTAAAAGTATCGAAACCGATCTGGATCTCATCATCATAGAAGATAATAGGGGTATCATCTGTGAGGAAATAAGTCTTACCGATTACGATGTTAAGCTTATTGTTCGGCTTCTTATAGGAAGCCAGGTATGCAGCAGCCTTTGCAAACTCGGTTGCATTGTCCTTCAGTGAACTGCTGCAATTAACGTTAATACGATTACCAAAAAGGTACGAGTTCTTCTTAATTACATCACTAATAATAATGTTATTAAGCATCTCAGAATAGTTTGTATGTGTGTTTCCAAGAAAAGAACTAGTGTTAATATCGTTTGCGTTAAATGTGTATGTTTTCATAATTTTCAGCCTTTATATCAGTTACGATTCGATCAAATTGTTATACATAAGGTCGTTCTCGAATTCAAGTATACACGGCTTTCCTGCGTCTCTATTTTTAAGCATATGCACGTATACCTTGTTTTGTACAGGTAGATGATTTGGACCATATTCCTGTATATTCAATATCTCCGGTCTGTGAATTACTAAAACGTAATCACTTGCCTGAAAAATCGCATCTGATGATGATAAGTCACTTCTCATCGGATAATGTGACAATGGATTGTTAATTCTCTCAGGTTGTTCTATATTACGATTCATTTGTGCCAGTTGTATTACTGATGTCATAGGAAGCTTCTTAGCTTGTATGAATACTCTTTCGAGTTCACTGACGGTTTCAATAACACTTCCAACTTGTTTCGTAAGTAGAGCATGATCATAGATAATAATAAAATGTTTATTAGTACCTTTCACATACTCATTATAGAACCACTTAATAATTGCATCAACTTGCATAGGAGTTCCCGGATTGTCTACAAAGTAGATAGGATACTCCTTTAGCTTGTTAGAAACATCGATGACTTTTCTGAAGGTTTCGTCATCAAGGTCCGTTTCCGAACTATACAAAGTCGAAGTCGTTCTCCTAAGCTTATTTGAGAGCGTTCTTCCAACTTGCCTAAACCCAACCATCTCTAAAGAGAAAGTTAATACAATTATATCCTCATTAGGATTCAAATCAATCAAATCTGTCTGTATAAGATTAGCCATGCTACTCTTACCGCTTCCCGAAATGCCAGCTATTGTATAAACGGTATTTGGTTCAATACCGCCCATACATTGCTTATTGAACTTAACCCATCGCGTTTTAAGTGATGTTATGCTGTGTTCTCTCCTTCCAGCGATATAGTTAATCGCTTCTTGTGCTACAACCGACATTGGTCGTATCACATCACAACAATTCTGTTCCATAAGTGTTTATAGATTTTTGTTCTACATCTTGCATTTCTGCCTCAGTTTCTTCCCATTGATGGTCTATCAACCATCTCCACATCGTCTTCATATAACTAACTTTTCCTTCACGACTCTTTTTATCAAGTTCGTATTTAAGGCAATTAATTAAATGTTCCTTCATTGCTATACTTTTACCAGTTGTAACATCAAAGAAATGACGACATTTATTTACGTTTGCTCGCAGGTAGGCTTTCGAACCGTCTGGGCGCAAGACATATACTGGGTACATATCGTAAAACAGATCAAAGTAATCTTTTTCGGGCGTTACTATTTTTGTAAGCTTATCTGTTTCTTGATACATCTTTTTATCATCTTTCTCGATCAAGGTGACAAGATTCTGAGACACTAAGTATGATATTTCATCGTCGCTAATAAGGCTGACAATTTTGCGAACGTCTTGATTTGGTATTTGATTCTTATTCAATACCATACTTAGGAATATCAATTGATTTAAATTCAAATTAGGTGCTGCGTTTAGCAGTTTTGTTTCTACTTCAATAATCATCTCTTATACTCTTTGGTTAACAAGCTGGTTACTAAAACAGTTCCAATTGTTGAAAAACAAATCCTGCTATAATTTTATTAGCTTCATCAATGTAATATTGATAATTGACATGTCTTTCTTCAATCGGTTTTGGATCATACTTGTTTAAGATAGTTACTCCTGATTTTGCCAAAATGTTATTTACTTGGCCTTCTGGAGATATCTTATACAAGTAATAGTCTCTATATGATGCATAGAATCTGTTTATTCGCTGTACTTTTTTATTTCCATGTACTACTTTAAACTTTTTATCTACGCGTTGATACATAAGGAAATCCTCTATGTTTTTCGCATTTCGGATATATTCTCTTACGGGTTGTTTTGTTAAGAAATAATTTATCACAGCTTTAGGTATAATGACTGGTGCTAATCCTTTACCTAATTGTGGTTCTGTAATAAACATTCCTTTCTTTTCTATCAGTTTAGGGTCTTTAGATTGTGAATACCCTTCAATGACACCAAAATAATCATTTCCAGCGTACTGATAAAACGCTTCATAGTTGTCGGACTCGAAAGTCAGTTGTGTTAATTGCTCAATATCACTTATAGCTTCCTGGACTAAAGTTTTATTTGCCTTCTTAGCAATATATACGACACCGTCAGTATTAACCTGCACAATCTTACAGTCTAATTCTAACAAACGATCCACAAGCATCAATAGTATTAATTGACCATTGATACGTATTTTGAAGACACTAAATGGATCGTACATCCAACTGGTTTCTTGCTGCATTTTCCCTGTAACAGAATTTAAAGTTAACTTTAGAGCTAAGTTCTTTAATTTCTGTCCGCTATGTTTGGCTTCTAATCTCTCTTTATATATTTGAGAATATACTTTCCAAAATTCTTCACCTAAATGACGGGGAATCCATTTGTATTTTACAACAAGTGAAGGATACATTGATGCAACATCACTGTGTCCTAAATATTCATTGTCATCAGGTCGGAAGATTCTGGGTGTATGTAAGGAATGTATACCTCCTACACCAACAGAATAGCACACATTTGAGAGAACAAACTTCTTCTCATAGCCTTTGCGTTCTTTAGAATATACTGTACGGCTCTTCATATCCTCAAGAACGTCTTGTAAAATTGGATTTTTGTACTTTATGAATGGTAAGATTACATCTTTCAATGGGATATAGTCCATAGGTGAACGTAATGTTTTAACATACGATTCACTAATGTTTGTTTGCTCGCAATATTTTTTGAGCAAAAGCGTCTCTCCGAATTTTACACTATCCATAGAAAGAGCATCTATTCCATATTCTTTTTCGATAAATAAACGTAGTTGTACATCTCCACTTACTCGATTTAATAATTCTTCAGTAGAGTCTACATCATTTATATTGTATGCTATCATATCGTCGATAGAATCATCTGGTAAAAACTCGTTAAAGTCTCCAGAATATTCCTCAACGTTTTTATAGTGCATTGTCACTTGCATTTCTTTAAGACCTACACGTAACTTTGAACTAAATAGCATTGTCAATAAGTCCATCGAGTAGAAATACTTAGCATATTTCCATCGTGCAAACTTACTGGTATCACCTTCCTCTGCAGTAACTATCGTACGTGAAAGATTGTACAAAGAATCGCATACTCGAAAAGTCAATAATGAGTCCATTTTATAATAAAAATCTATAAGATAATTTATTATCACATCATCGTAATGTTTGTTGTTATAACCACAAAACATTTTATCTATATTTTCGTAAAAAAAGTAATTAACAAGTTCTGTTAACTGATTTTTACGATTAGATATTTCAAAATAGCGATATTCTTTTGTTTCAGTATTCTTACAAGTACAATGAAATACATTAGGGAAGATCTCAATGTCGTAAACGATTACGACGGAATTACGTATTATCATGACTCAAAGGTTCTAGTTAATAGAAGTAGAGGTGAGAATCGAACTCACAACAAGACTTTATCCGCTACGATGTAATCTTGCTCCAGGTATATGCGCACATATACATCTCTACCAACAGTCTTGTTTATGCTACAAGACTATACTGCCTAGGTAAGAGGATACGTCCTACCTTGCGAGTGTGGTCCAAAAGATTAGTAGATATCAACGAACTATTTCGCTTTTTCTCCATATCTGTAAACTTTTGGGCCATTTTAAGTAACGTGGCGTTTGTCGGTACATTGTTTATACCTCCATGAACTCGAATATCGGACGCTTTATCCTTAATTCGCGTTACTTCTTTGTGTTTATATTTTCCTTCGGAAGATTCGTATCTCCCGATTAGTGGAAGTGGGTCGTATACTGAGATAACGAAATCTCTGCAACGGGCTAAGGCTTCTTCTTTTGCTTTCTCCCAGGATTCCAAAGAATATCCTTCAAACATTTCTGTTTGTACAGGACGCGGATTTTTCTTAAGCCATTTTTCGAACTTATGCTGAGCATATGCTTCCATATAAGCCGCTGTTCGTTTCATGTAACGATAAGTTACTTTCTTTGATTCGATTGCTTTTAGCTCATCCTTTGTTAAGTTCTTACACGTTTTATGTTCAGGCTTAGACCATTTAGGTCCATTACCATTTTCTCGGATAAGGTTGTTTACTAACTTACCTGTATCTTCGTCTTTAACCAATTTTCCTTTTACTAAAGGAGGAATTGTATTGTTGGTAACGCTATGTTTACGACTATAAGCACGCTGTTGACCAAGTTTTTGTTTATTTACTGTCTTTCTCATGGTTATGCTGCTTTAGTGTTAACGTTATTCTTGTTCTCCTTGGTTTTCTGAAGAAGCGTCTTTTTTGCTTCAGCTTTCTTAGCCTTCTTAATCTTTCTAGGCAACTTATGGCTAGATCGATTCGCAAACTTTTGTACATTGTCTGCTTTACGACGAGTCTTTGCTTCTTTCTTTGCTTCATCGGTATTGTTTGAAGGCTTTTTAGCCTCCTTAGGTACGGCATCCTTCTTTTCTTGAGCCTTGTATGGATTAATAGATACACCTTCTGGCAGAATCTCACGAACTTTGTCAAGTACATCAGATCCTACATCACGTATCCATCCATAATCGTCTCCCAAGAACGTAGGAGTTATGTTTTCGTTCTTGAAGGACTGAACAATCATGTCCTTTATAGAAGGATTGAACATGAGCAAAATGTCGTAACGTTTTGTAGCTCGTATTTCCTTAATAAGGTCGTCAATAGACTTCTTGAGCTCTTCGGGTGTCTTTTCACCGTTTTTGTTTCGACGTTTTAACGAAGCAATTCGTCGTTCTTCGTATAACTTTTCTCGTTCTTTACGTAATAAATTACGTTTGATAACAAGATTCTCACGTTGCTCCTTTGTGAGAGTTGTTATACTTACACCACCCATCGACTTTAAAGCCTTCTTAATGGGTTTTGCGTTGACAGTAACAGCTTTGTGTTCATTATGCTGTTTACGGGCCTCCTTAGCTGCTATACGTTCCTTAGCACGCTGTTCCTTTTCTTTAGCATGCTGTTCTTTGTTTTGCTTTTTGAGCTGACGTGCAGTTACATTCTTTGTTGTATTGGAGGTATTATTGTTGTTTTTATTCTTTTTCATATTGATTATGATTAGATGTTATACATGTTTATTTGGAGAGATTGTGGTGTGTTCGGCATCGAACCGGTCACTGTTAAGTGCTGCCCTATACAAACACACCTGATGCTACGCTGCGATATCGTCCTTGAACTTTGACAATAAATCGCCAGAAAGGTCGATTGTTGTCTTAGTGTTGAACTCCTCCATAGCTGCATCGTATTTATTAGCCTTAAGCTGCATGTCCTTAATCAGCTGGGCTATCTTAGCGGAAGAGAATGACTCCTTCTTACCAGTGCCCTTCAATCCCTTCTGAGACTTCTCTGTCGGGTTAATGGTAGGAATCATCTTAAGCTGTGCGATTGCCTCCTTAGCCTCACATGCAGCAAAAATGCTGTAGTTGTTGCTCTTCTTGAACTCATCTAGGTTAAACTCAAGACCCATGTTAAGATACATGAGCATACCCTTAATGAGGATGCGCTTCTCGGCCATCTGTGTAATCTCATTGTACAAAGCCTTGAGATCATAACCAGAACCGAGACCGGCCTTAATGGCCTTTGTGGACATTACATTCTCGTTACGAATTGTACGCCAATACTTCGTGATCTTGTCACAAAGATTCTTACGAATAATGATGATATTACTTGAATTCAATTTTGTTGATGTCTTACTCATATCGTTTTGATTTAAATTAAACTTCAGTTTTATTGAATTCGAGAATCATCTACCTTGTACTCATTATCGTTACAACTCGATAATAAGCTTTATAACTTCGCTATCCTAGAGATCACCACCCTCAGGTATGATCTCAAGTTTGAAAACAAACTTTTTTCGGATAACTTAGTTAAAAATATGCCAGTATAAAAGTACTAACATTGAATTAGAGTCAAATCTGTTAAGTTCATAAATAATCTCGTGATGTAAATCAAATATCATAGATAATGACTTACTAAACCTCTCGAGGTTTATACTTGATTACTAATGAACAGTCACGTCAGAAACTCCGTATTCTATGTCTATAAATTTATCTCCAGCACTATCTCTGAAAGGGATTACTCGACGTTCCATCCCATTAACGTTGATTACGATGTTCTTAGGCACGTTTGTACCGTTAACAAAGCGAGACTCCAGTTCCGACTTCACCGAATCCCCCGCAGAGGATGCCCCATCTTTGTTATTACATACATGTTCGTAGCAATCGAAAAGTCGTTTTACGACTAAATCATAATCACCGTTACGTTGTGAAAGTTTTGCAATCTCAGTACTAAGTCCTTCTTCAAGTGCAATGCTGTTGTCTCCTACAGAAAGGTTTACAAGAGCATCCCATACCTTTAACGCAAAATCGTTGAAAGGTATCTCTATCTGGCAAGATAATAACTGATTCCAGAATGGATAAGATGTTTTACCAAGCAAAATACTACCGTCCTCACGAATGGACACTGATTTATACTTAGACTTATCTTTCTGATTATTAAAAACCTTGTCAGATATACGTGTATCGCTAAGAAGATACTTCATCAGCAACACTGACGATTTTGACAAAGTTCCCTTAGCCATTAGTTGTGAACGTTAATCTGGACGTCAGCTGTACCCTTGTTCAGCTGAGCCATATAGTCAGTAGCCTTCTTGGCGTTGTCGTTGATAGTAGAAACTATCGCCTGCTCCATACGATTCAAAGAATCCTTGAGAGTACGGATATAAGCAAGCTCACGCTCGTTAGCCTCATTGAGGTAACCCTTGAGCTTCTCAGGATCTACGAAAGCCTTCGTAGACGGGCCACCCTTCAATGCCTCCTTGACGGCCTCAGCGGTTACCACGCCGTAAGAGATCATATCGTTTGTGACCGGAAGAGTGACATCTGCAGAACCATCATTGTTCGGATTGATGAATACTACAGGGTTGTCGGTTACATCGGTACCAAGGGCAATACTGAGAATGTCCTTAGACTTGATGCAATAACGGTGCGGAGAGCGGTTGAGAATAAGCTTCTGGTTGTTCTCCATCTGAACTGCGTTCTTCTCTGCCTCGAAGTTAGGCCAGCAGTCACGGACTTCTACCTGAAAGAACTGCTTACCGAGGTTACTACCTATCATACTAATCGGAGTACGATTGTTTGCTACTGTTGTCGAAATGTTAATGTTCATAATATATCCTTTTTGATATCGTTTTTGATTAAACCAACGATATATTGTTAATAATGTTAATTAAAAAAAGAAAAAAGTTGTGAAAACACTGCTTCGGAGAGTCGCTTAGGTGTTCTCTACTTTAAGACATAATGTACGGTTGGTGTGCTTATGGGAACCACGCTTTTAGCAAGAACTTAAATATTTAGTCATACATTTATATTCCTTATAATGAAGCTCAATCTGTATAACAGGAATCCAACGGTAGGATTAGCTGTGCCATTCATATATACATTCTATAAAGCTTAGAAAGCCGTATCAGAGAAATCAATCTCATGTCTTTTTAAGTTTGTGCTTATTTGTAAAACACTATGTAAAAGTTAATCTACATTTTTAGATACTGATTGTTAGACAATCGGCAAAATTTCCTAATGGACTAATGCGCAATATGTACCATACCCTCGAAAATTGTTTTGAACCTTGTTAGTTTCCCTAAATAACTTACAATGATTCACGTAACTGTAACCGTTACCGTGTATCCTTCGGTTTATCGTCATGAAGGATATCCTGTTGACGTTTCCTATGCTTACTACGTGCGTGTGTAGCTCTTTACGCGAGGAGTGCGTTTCATTATCGAACAGTCTTACATCTTCCAGAGGATGTTTAGCGACTTTACGGCTTGTTTTTGCTATTGGCAAGTGCTTGCCTCATTTGTTTATAGTGCACGAATATTGAGATTTCAACTCATACGCTTTCACTTGTCACCCACTTTAGAGTTTCTTACACATCTATAGACAGTAGATAGTAAGAGATATCTTTTAATATATCACCTGCATACGCTTTTGCACTGCGTCTCATGGCTCCAAAGCTGCCCATCATTTCCACGTATTAGATCTGCCTTTAAGATTTACGTATAGATTTGCTGTCATATACTTTAGTCATGGCTATCATAACGGTTGGCACTCAGGCTTCTGACTCGTTACTTCCCACTTACAACGTAGGGCTGTTCACTATCAGGGGACACCTAATTTTGTTAATAATTCTGTTCATATTATTTATCGCAACTTATCTTCACTTAAGATATATAAATCAAAAACACATACGCAGTTATAGTTTAACGGACTTTATCCCACAGGGACTATAATATATGTATATGTTGTTTGAAATCTTAAATTATCATCTGTATTGAAACGAAAGACTACTTTTACTATATATTGGAACATATATCCTCATTTTATCTTCGTAATTTTGATCATAACCTGATTCTGGGCTTTCTGACTGTCAAGTTGTCACCTAAATTGTGTAAAGCATTACTCTACACTTATACAAACTTATTACGCTTACCTAATTTTATTTGTACTACATCAGACTTTGTTCGCGGTCTCGTGTCGCGCATGACATTATCATACAATTGATAATTATCAACTAAGGGTCTGCCCCACCCTCCTGGTAGTTTCTCTTTTATATACCGATAAACTACAAAAGCCTGTCGGTCGTACTTCATCACATATCAGCCGTTTTACCCCATCACTGGCACCCCTTCAACGGAGTTGTGCCGAATCTAACGGCAAGGTCTTACATAGGCAGCATATTTACCATACACTTTATAAGTATTATCCTTATAATATTGTTATGCTCGATACAATTTTTCACATCTTCATACTAGAGTTGGAATCTAGGAACACTATGCTACAGCTTGTTTTTAATACTTCATACTTATTTTGGATCTACTTCTAGTCGTACACCGATAGCATTGCAGACTGTACCATACCATGTATACATTCTCCCACAGTGTAAGTTTTTCGTAAGTATGTTTCAACTCGTGTTACGTTTGTATATCTTTAGTATTATCAGATATAATTTCGATACGATCATCATTTTGCTCTTCTTGAGACTTACGCGTATTTAAGAGGTCCATCGCCAGACGGTTCTCATGGACATTAGGACTTGACAATGACGCTCTGTCCTCTTACATATGAATTTTCACAACATATGCATTTCGTTCTACCTTTTGGATTTCTCACCTTTTGAGAAGGCTAACATATTCTCGAACCAAGTTTTTATTTTTCGTACATAGGTTAATGCGACCTACTATATGTACTTACCTGTATATATACTTATCTACAGCGCAAAACTGTAAATAAGTATATAAGACTAATTAATCTCTACAGAGGAGTTCAACTTTTTCAAATCAATCTTACCTACCTTCTTTATCTTATAAAGATGTAAGTTCTCATGATTTACGGTGTCTTCCTTCACATCCGTACGTGTTGCTATATAAAGAATCGGAACGTGGACTGTCTTCTTCTTTACTCTAAAAGGTACGTTAGCCTTCTTAGACTTTTTTGGTTTTACATATACCGTATCGCACACAGTAACTGTGTCTCGTACGGTATCTACTTTGTTCTCGTGTGCAAGTTTGTTGAGTTGCAAATCAACAGGTAACTGCATCTTACTCAGGTCAACCAATTGCGGCTGTACAGTAGCGGCATTTACAGTTGTTCCATGAATAGTGTCTGATTTCGATATAGCATCGGCTAAGAAAAATCCGGATATTGCAAAGGCAATGCTACATAAAATAGTCGTTAATTTTCTCATAACTTTGATAGTTAGTCAATTGCGTGTTTATACGCATGCACGGCACACTTGATACGGCGACCAATATTAGATACTTCTTCCTTGATCGCCTGTATTAGTTTTTTGACTCGTCCTCCTTCTTATCGTCGGTCTTGTTAGGATCGTTGATATCCTCCTTGTAAGCAATATTCTGCTCAAGAGGATTGAGGAAGGAATTGACGATAACGCCTGCACGCTTCTTAACCTTCTCGAGAATGACATCCTTCTCCGGGTTAGAGGAGAGCTCGTCATACTTTACGTCCGGCATCCAGAGGTCGCAGACACAGCTGATAATCTTCTTGGCATTGGCCTTCTTCTTGTCATCCTCACTGTTAAAGTTTTCAGCAAGGTTGTCAATATCGTCGAACGACGGGCTGTTTACCAAGTTAGCCACATCGGTCATATACGAGATGTTATCCTCAACTGGCTTGATGAGATTAGCAAGAGCCTTTGTGTCCTTGGTAATCTTCTTCTTGCGCTCGATATCTGCCTTATACTTCTTGATGCTCTCATCACACTCCCAGTTTACAAGAGTCTTGACGATTGCAGCGATGGTGGTATCCTGCAATGCCTCACCAGTCTTCTTGTTGCGAGAAGCGCGATAGAACAAGGTGAACGGGTATACTACGTTGCGCTCTGTTGACAAAGCGTTGTAGATGTAGTGAGAGAGGCCTATTGACGTGAATGTGCACTCACCGATAATTGTACGCATCTCTTCCAGCAAATCAGAAATAGATTTTGCCTTAACCTCCGCAAGTTTGGTCTTCTTCTCATCGGCGTCAGTGAGCTTATTAGCTGCAATTGTCTGATACGCGCGAAGAAACTCGGCGGCATTGCGCATACGCTCATAAGGAGGAGTGCTTGTCTTGCAGAGAATGGCGGTAAGAGAATCGCTGAGCTGCTCAACTGTCTCAATCTTTGTGGGATTGGTGATGGCAGCCTCCTTGGCCTTCTTCTCCTTCTTGATCTTCTTCTTTGCTTCAGGAGATACCTCAACAGCTGTAGACGGAACCTCTACGTTTCCTTCTGCATCTGCGGGAGGAAGGAGCTTTGTATTGATCTTTACACCAATCAAAGGCATAACCTTCTTGATGCCTTCGAGCTGAGCAGCACTCATTCTTGTTGCGAACTGGGACGTACCAGTCTCTACCTCAATGGCGAGAACTGTTGCATAGCCGATCATAATGATCTCGTCCATTTTCTCACATGTTTCGTTGCCGACCTTTGCTTTCATCTTTGGGTCGTCATGGAAGTAGGTCTGAAGACCTTTCAGCAGGTCAACCTGATGGTTTGGATCAAGTCCGGACGCTGCGCTATTGGCGATGTCCTTGAGCTGATCGATCTGAACTACTTCTACGTTAGAACCGTTATTGGTCTTTGCGTTTGCTGCAGGAGCAGCGGTCTTATTCTTTTTCATTTTGATAATGTTTAAAGTTGTTAATTTTGTCAATTAATTTGTTAAATACTCGTGACTATTGTCACATTAATACTCTCAATGGATAAGCCGATTCTGTGAATCAAGACGTATCACGAAGTGTCGAAATAATTAAGCATAATTGTGTACTGAATGTGTTATTAGTTCTTAAAGCAAAATCCTCCGATGTAGTCGGAATGTTAATTAATTCAGGTGTAAACTGACTCACAGCGACTGGTTCAGATTTCTCTGTTCCGTTGGTGGTGTCGTGGATTACATCTGCCAACAATGCGCATGAGGCATTGGATGTATCCATACACAACTGTGTGGAATACACCTGATTAACATTCTTCTTACTCGGTTTATTTGCTGCAAGAACGACAGATGTGAGAGCAAAAGCTCCTACAAATGACGCAAACAACGTCCAGAACAACTTGTTTGACTGATTGTATCGTGCGATACAGAGAATCAGAATCATTCCGAGAATAAACCAAAGTATAAACATTCTTTTAAAGTTTAAACTGTTTTTTAATACTTGCCCTTGTACGAGAAAGGATCGACTTAATCGTACCAGGAGACATTGATAGACTCTTGCTAATTTGATCTACTGTTAAATTATCTCTATAAAACAGCAAACATACATTCTTGTGCATAGGAGTAAACCTATCAAATTCACTCAGCAGTTGTTCATACGTAATACGATTGATAGTATCGTTTTCGTTTGATTCAACTTGATCCAATGACATACAACCGTCATTTTCTCCAAGAAGTTTGTTTTTGTCACCTATTTTACGTAGGTAATCAATAGCAGTTCTGTTAGCAATAATTCGCAGCCATCCTCCAAATGAAGAATAGTCTGTGAATGACGAGAGTTTGTAATAAACCTTTAGGAAGACTATATTTGTTAAGTCCCGGGCCTCATCAAAGTCTTTGAGATACGAATACAACACGTGGTCTACAAATCCTTTGTATCGGCTAAAAAGTTTATTAAAAGCAAGCATTTTGCCTGCTTGAGCGTCTTTGATTAGACGAATCTCCTCCTGGGTAATCTTCGGATTCTTCATAATCAACAAATTAACATGTTTGACACCGGGAAGGCTCCCTTACATGCATACCGGTTATTAAGGTGTCACTCCTATACGAGACGGTGCTCTTAGTACCCGCATTGTGATCAAACACTACTCTTTATGAGATGCGGGTGATGCCTAAAACGGCAACTGTTCGTCAGTTAAAGCTCTTCTGACTTGAAAAACGTTTTCTATTAAAGAGTCACAACAATACGGATATAAATCAGGTGGTATTTTATAAGTAAGCATGTTACAGGCGATTCTTATTTTTACACCGGTTGTAACATTGTTATCTTTGTTCATTTCAAGTATTAGCTTTTTGTATATCCAGCGTAACACTTCTTGAACATTCTTACTTTTTGATATTATATCCAATATTGTTGAACTCTCTTTTGAAAATGTGTCTGTTACCAAAACCAGAGGTTCATAATCATTATCTGTTAACAACTCTTTGCTTTTACAGATAACTTCACTTATCTCTAAATTTGATACATTGCAATCTGATGATCTATACATCAGTCGCATTTTTAAATATGTAGGGAAACTAATCATAATTAAAATGATTTATTAAAAGATTTGCCATCTCCTCGCATTCCCAAGATTCTTCGAAAAAATCCAAATAGTTTTGCTTCAGTCGAAGTTTAGCTTCTTCTTTATCATAACCACTTGTAATATCAGTAACATATGCATTTTCTAAATATGCATAGTTTTTAGCGAACCATTCTACCCAATTTTCTACGAATTTCCAGTGTTTTGTACATTCATAGTTTTTTGTAGACTCATCATTCAAATTATCCCAATCTATAGTGCTGTGAAAGTTAAAAGGTTTAAAGTTTTTCTTCAATCCTAATAATATTCGAGTAGCATTTTTACGCTCCTCATTATCAGCATAAATTGAGATAAAATGTTTATAAACGTGATTTACCCATGCTGTTTTGGAGTTTGTCCATAACAATGCAAGGTTTGCTACTAACGGAATTCTATCCCGTAACATAGCTTTATATCCTGTATTACTCATATTCATGTAAAAAGTTGTACTATTCTCACGAACCATACAACTACAATAAAAAAGTAAATTATGCAAATCACTAATCGTAGGTATTGTGGACTCGAACCACATGTACGCCATTTTTATTTCGTTATACCTTCCTCCACTTTAGTAGGAAACACTCAGATTAAACTCACGCTACGCAAGTGTAATCTACGATGTTATAATCGCCGTTTAAATTTATAAACTATGCTTAACGCATTTACTTCCTTCAATAATCAAATGCCAAGTATACGCCCAATTTAAATATTAGTGGACGTATTGGGAGTCGAACCCAAGTCTTATTGAATTATCTCATGCACATTAGTTTAAATTAGTAATGTTCCAGTGATCAATTGGAACATTGTATTTAACGCTGTTTTAAAGCCTTTTAACAGCCTCAAATAATCTCTCCGATTAGCTACTTCATTGAGACAATTTAATGCTATTAAAATGGCTTTAAATTAGCTTAAATCATAAGCAGTGATGTACGTGGCTCAAGGCTCTTGTACGTTGCTTTTCAACTTTTTTGATAATGTTTAGTAACAATGCTCAACCTGTGTTGCAGCATTAAGTTAGGTTCAAGACTCTCTAAACATTTTCTTTTGATCATATTCTTTATATTATCTACCGTAAAGTCGGCAATTCTGGATCCGTACGTGGCTCAAGGCTCTTGTACTAAATGTTAATTCATTTACGGTGTTCCTCCTCTGTAAGTCATATACAATCTCCGGACACTTCTCCATCCCTCCGATACACTGGTTCTAAGACTCTTGTGTTGGATCCTGAATGATTAGAGGTCGTACCAAGAATAGCGGTAGCAACCAATCTCAGAATTGTTGAGTTCGCGTATCTCATCGTTGAGCTGTTTGTTGCTATCGGTAATCTTCTTGTTGATCTCTGTTTCGAGCTTCTGGAGCTCGTCTTTGTACTGTGTAGGAGTAATCAACTCCTTCTCGTCCAGCGGTTTGCCGAGGTTATCACCCGGCTTTGAGCAGATGCCCGTAAGCTTGTCGAGTAACTCACTGGCGCGGACCAACTTCTCCTTGGTGATGTCGTCCTCGCGTCGGCGGGCTCTGAGCGTAAGAAGTGCGTGGCGCTGCTCGTACGTAGCCTTGCAGATGGCGTTCTTGAGAAGTTGCTTCTGCTTCTGCTCCTTCTCGTCGGCGAGCTCCTTCTGGACCTTCTCGTGCAGAGTAGACGGCATGAGGTTACCCTTTCTGATGGTTTCCATTACGTTGTCTGCGTTTACTGTTGTCACAGTCTTGTTCTCTTTAGCTGTTTTTTCGTTCTTTGCCATTTTGATAATGTTTTAAATTGTTAATAAATTAATTTAATTAAAGTTTAATTTTGTTTAGATCACATAATGTGATTAATCTTCGTCTTCGTTTAAGTACGATTTGTTACTCTTGTCACGCTTGTATGGCTTTGCCTTCACGTGACGCGGCTTTGAAAACTCTGATTTTTGTGGTTTTTGTTTTTTCTGGCACATATGCTTAACGGTTTGGTACAGTTTTGTCGATCGCTTTGACGATCTCAATGATGTCTGCGGATAGATTGTACTCTTTCTTGTACTTGTTTGGAACCGGGTTGTTTGACAATATCTCCACTGCTGCGTTTAGCTGCGGATTAGTTCCTGTAGTACGAGCATTTGTGAGCTCTCTACCAAGAGCAATGCTGAAGTTAACATGTCGTTCCACTGACGATGCCATTGAAAGCTGTTTGTTGAAGAATGTTCCCATAAAAATGCATGCATTCTTTACTGGATCTTCTTTTGGAGCTTCCTGCGTAGCTGCCTGTACTGCGAGAGCGGCAATGTCATTGCCTTCGAATACTTTTATCTCTATTTCCTTAGAGTTTGTCAGCTTTGCAAAAGCACGATGTAATTGTGTTGCACTAATTTCGTTTAGCGGTTCGCCGTCCCAGAAAATGACGGCAATGTTGTTACCTAACATGTGTATGTCCCTCCTTAATTAGTTTGAAATGTTTTCCATTGATTATCGTGTCTTTAACCGTGTCGACACTTTCTGTGCACATAGAGCTCACCTCGATAGGTTTCGTTACGGGAAGATTGTTGTATACGTCTTCTCCGTGTAGATATTCCTTTACAATAGCACTCTTAGTGAGTACATTGTCGCGGTTGTGCACCACGGTGGCGACATTGATGAATGTTTCTTCGGGCAGAGATGCAAATATACTATCGTCGAATCGGTCGTTGACCATTCGTTGTCGATACTTGCTGATATCTTCTACAGTTTCAAACTCTGGATTGGACAACTTGTCCAACGCCTTTACGATCATTACTGAGTCATTCTCAGTTTTGACCTTTTTGTGACTTCCAAATTCGTTGCAGGAAGTCAGATGCAGCGTTACAATGGTTCCAATAACCAGAATTGCAACCCACATGCAAAACTTTAATAATCCTTTCATTTTGATAATGAATTTAAATTAATTAATTGTTATTAACCCTGTTTTTACAGAACTAGGAATAAACTGTAGTGCTTTCAGTTGTTTTCGCAACATACATACATAAATATGTACTGAAAACTGCGTGGGAGGGACTAAGCCCTCCCCGCAATGCATTTTAGAACATATCGTTATACAACGTACACGCTATTATTACAAGCGAAATTAGTATAAAAACGATAGTTAGTACCAATAGTGCAAAAGAAAATGTTGTTAAAGTATAGCAATGTCCAATGATATCAAATAACGCATAGGTGTATGCATATACAAGTATTGCAACAATTGCCATAGAAGATATTTTTGTTACATTACGTCCCATATCATTCTACCTAATGTTATCTCGATATAAAATTTGCCGGTTTCGATATCACGCTTTTTCTCAAACTTTTCACATTTGAAATAAGCGTAATCGCCATAAGAGGTAAAGAATCTGAGTACTTCAAATTCTTTAGTGAACAACTTATCATATGTTGTTGTAATGGAGTGTTGAATTTTCGTTTGTGTTCCGCTCTGTACACGTTTGAAGGTTTTCAGCTCAAGCGGAAGGTTCAATTCCTTCACTTGATATATGTTCTTCTTTTTCAGAGTAATCATACATGATTTACCTGTTGTATACACTGCACATGATTTCCATCTGTTTGACATTAGAACCACTAAATATGGTCCTATTGGTTTACCAGAAATTGTCTTCTTTCTGATAAGCTTTCCAATTAATTTTTTTGTCATAATGATTAGTGTTTTCTGTAATAGCGATTTTTGTATCGAATAATTGATGAGATCTGACCATTTCTCAGTTTGATACCGAGAGACGGTTTAATTTTGTTTTCTTCGCACATCTTAATGTATGACATGACGGTCTGAGATACAGGAATTAGCTCAGAAATGTCATTTTTAGTATCGTTGTAGATGGCATAAAACTTTGTTTTGCCTGTTTTAGTTCTTTCTTCAACATACTTGTCAATACATTCATTTTTGCACAGAATTGTGTCATACTGTGCTTTTTGTGTTTGGGCACACGCTCTTACGGTTCCAAATGTGAACAATGCCACAATTATGAATAAGCCGATGTAATGCCCAGGATCAAGAGAATTTTGATTACTTGTCATGATCTTTGTTCTTTTTGTTATTTACTTTTGCCACACTTTCTCTAGTGACAATTAGAGTTTCAATTAAGAAGTCTACAATACTTCTTAATTTTTTGGGTGTATCACACACGCATGCTTGTTGCTTCATGTATGATATAGTTTCAACATTGTGTTGAATCTTTTTTGTTTTGACATCCAACCAACGTATTGCATCAAACACAGTAGGAATTGCAATATACGGAAATGAATATTCCTTTGTGAAAGTGGAACGTGATTCAACACAATTCCATTTCTCAGGATGTCCGTTTATTAAACAATTGTACTGTCTTCCTCTCATTCTCTTCTGTTCCAGATTCTCTATACAATAATTAGATGTTGGAGAATTGAAACCAAGTTTCTTGAGAAGAATTGCTTGTTTATACGTTACAAGGAGACTTGTTTTGTTCATTTTGTAAGTAAGAAAGTGATTGATGTTTTCAGTTCACATGCTTCCAAAAAGGATAATATTTTTCCTTTAAGGATTTCTGCTGCGTTTTTGGTAATACCACTTGTTAATAACATAGTAGTGTTACCGTCTTTTATCCACAATCTATTACGATCGTTTCCTTTGACATCTTTAGTCACACTTTTTTTTCTTGGTGGATGTACTTGGTTTAAGCACTTTAAGGTCTTTGTTGATTGCATAGCGTCTGTCATGAATTTTTTGTGCATCTATTGCAAGCTTAATGATCGTAGGAATGGCATTTTGTATTGTCTCTAATGTGAGGACATCTATTTCAACATTCTTAGGAATGTCTAATGCTATACTTATACCACATTTAAATACCTCATAATTTATCATTGTGACAATTTCTGACACAAATGTTCGAGTACGTACAGAAATGTTGAGCATTCCAAATATATCTGCAAGTTCTCCACCTGTTCGATTTATTATGGGTGGATTGTTTTCTTTGAAGAAACAATTTACGGTTATTTGGTTGTCAACAACCACAGGAAACCCTATTGCAAAGGTGATGTTCTTGTATTCCATATCTCTTACGGTTCAAGAATAACGGGTATGATGTCATCAAATGAATTAACTTCTTTATCGTTAATACGAACTACTTCAATTTGTTCATCATCAACTTCAACAGAATAACTGTTGGTTCCAAAGTCGCGTACTTTTTTGATGTCTTCAGATCTGACAAAAATTGTTTCGCCTTCGTCATCTAATAACTTAACGAATTTTCCCATAAATTTGATGTTTAGAGGGTTGTTAGATTGCTGCAAATGCTTCATCTGCAGTGTAAACATACGTATCGTTGATTTTTGTGATGCGCGAGCGTATTACATCTGTAGTTCTGATTATGATAGATTTTACAGCATCTTCATAATATTGTTCAAAACTTATAGATGTTATCTCACTCTTTCGAATGAAATATACCTCTTGATCAGCTGTTTCAACTCTAACGAAATCTTCTCTGTTCATTTTGATAATGATTTTAGTTCTGTGACTTGTTTTTTGAGTTCAAAATGAATTGCAGCTGCAATCATAATTAACTCGTTTTCGCTTACGAATAAAGTGTGATGAAATCCTTCACTATCAGTTTTGGTTATTATGTAGTTGGAGGATTTCTTATCACGCTTTAATTCGATTGTAGGTTGATCTTTCATCTGATGTTACTCAATACGCTCTATAGTTACTTCAGCGCCTGGAGCTGCGGCTTCTATTTCTTTCTTTACTTCAGAAGCTTCTTGCTCCGATGCGGTTTCTCCTAATGTTGCAGGAAAGCTATCCACAACACGTTTAGCATCTTTTAAACTGATTTTAACCGCATTGCGAATAGCTCTTACTGTTTGTACTCTGTTTTCCCCACTTTTAGTGAGAATAACTTTAAAGAGTGGTGTGTCTTTGTTCATCTTTTTTAGTTTTGACAAGAATCAACTTTACATTTCATATCAAGATATCGTGAACCGACATCAGACGAGAGGATAGGGTCATCGATATCGAGACCCAGAGAATCAAGCAACATTTCTGTTGCACCATAATAATGCCTATAGTCATTGATTACGTTCATCTGGTGTATGAATTCAGACTTAGGAACATAACGATGTTCGACTAAAATACTTCCTTTCAATACACCTATGAGCATAAAAATGCCATAGAACATGATGATAACACCTACGCCATCTTTCTTTTTGTGATTGATCAATGCTAACATTACGATCAACACAAGAATAATAGCTGACATGGTTAACATCATGTTTACTTCTGCAATAGAGTCTGTACATAGACTCAATATCACAAAAATAAGAGGAGCTGCTACAATAAATCCTGCTGCTGCTCCTAGAGTTAAGTTTTTGATAAACTGTAACATATGTTTGTGTTTTTAATAGTCAGTCAGAGTTACTTCCATATTCTCTAAGTTTACATTCGATAGCTTCTCCTTCTAAGAAAGCCTGCATGATCTTAATCAGATCTTTTGTTTTTTCTTTGTTCATATTTGATTATTTTGCTAATTGTTGTACGTTCTATGAACCTTCCGTAAACAAAGGAGCCCGCATGCCGCGTAGGCATTTAGGCTCTTTTGCTTTAGAATGGTTGTTCGTCAGATGTTGGGTCTGCGGCTGGTGCGGGTTCGTTATCAACAGGATTTGCGGTTACCTGTGTTGTGGTAACTGGTTCCTTGAAGAATCTGCTCTCCATTCGCTGACCTTGTGTGTCTGGGTCGAAACCGTCGAAGTAGACCGTCTTGAGATTGTTGCCGTCTTGGATGATGTAATCAATCTGTACAAGTACGTTGATTGTATCAGCAATGACTGGTTCTCCACCCTTGGTCTGTACGCGTTTTCCGTCTGCATTGTTCATGTAGCACATGCCCTTGCGAAGCTTGTACTGCTGTATCTGCATACCTGGAAACTCCCATAGACCTTCCATGAGATCTGGATCGTCAGAACCCTTAAGGCTCTTGAGATCGATGTCGTAACGTCCTTCGGCGTTCTTGTTCTCGCTTGCCTTGTACTGCAGCAAGCCTTCGATGAGATTAGGCTCATCTTCCTCGAAGAAGGTAAGGCGGCGCACCTTGCAGTTACGTGATTTCTTGTTCTTTACGAAGAAGACAGCGTACTTTGACTTTTTGTTGTTGATACCTTCGGTCTTTGATTGACCTACCTGAATTGCGAGAGTCTTGTATACAGAGAGCTCGCTTCCGTCCATTTTGTTCATATATGTATTGATTTAGTGAATAATCAAACATTGGGCTATATATTAATAGCCATCGCAAGTCTGTTCCTTGCTGTCAGCAATGAAATGCGGGTGAGTGAGATACATCACACTCATTACACATTATTTTCTTCTTTCATTGCGACTCCTACAAGACGTTCAAAGTTTGGAAAGACTAAATGAGTAAAGATGTATCACTACATCCTTACTCTGTTTACAAACGTGTGTTTTTCAAGGAATAATGGAATTCTAAATCCTAAGAAAACGTTGGTATATGATGCTTTGGTTGGGTTCAATAAAAGAGCAAGAGTACCCTAGGATACTCTCGCTCGACTTGTAGTCTAGATGCAAATAGGTTGTATTGCCTACAAGCTACAATCCGCATTCAACTATTACCAATAGTCTCAATGCCGTAAAGGAATTACCGGCTAATCCATGTTTTCCTTTTATGCAGTAAGTTTAAACCGCAGAACATGAATTCACCACAGATGCGGATCTATGGCTACCCTCCTTCTTACAAGGGCAATTAGTTTATAAGGGATAATATAAATCATCCCACAAATCAATATGCGCTATCGCTCCATATTTTATTGCGATTTCTACAAGATGTTCATAGTCCGGAACGATTAAATAAGCTAAGAGGATTACTATTAGCAATTCCCCTTAGTTTATTTGATTTAACATTCCTTCTGTACTAATAAGATAGACTTTTCAGGATTACCAGCTAAGACATATGCTTGTACTGTATCACAAGCATCATTCTTTGAGTATTCTCGATATGCCTCTTCGAAACTATGTACGTGAGTTACTGTTTTCTCTCATCATACCATCTAACAATTTTGTATTTCATATGTATTTTTATTTGCGATTCATATAAGCTGTTACATTGGAACGTATAAATAAACAGTAATGTATACTATAAGAGTACACACTACTGTTTAAATGTTACTTTTTCTTTTTTGTTTTTTCAATTTTGATAACCTCTCTTGCTACGCTACCGATTATATCATCTGGTACAAAATCAGATATTACATCTAATAGCAACTCCTTGTCTACTTCAAGCATTGCTCTCAGTACAATTCTTTTTGTTTCTATATTCATAATTATATAAATTTGATTATTGCGATCAATATAAGTTGTCATTATTGGGACGACTAAATGAGCTAATTATACATACTAACATGACATCTGCTAACAAACGTCCTTGTATGGCACATCCTTCCAAAAGGAGATGAGCAAAGAGCAAGCAAAGGGGCCGAAGCCCCAGTGCGTTACTCAGGGAGAAACTTGGTTTGCTTGACAAACTTGATTGCGAAGCCAGGATGCTCAGCCAACCATGGCTGAATTGTTCCTAATGCAAGCTCGAATGAATCGTACTCTGGTGACCAATACCACTTTGTCCAATTCTTCTTGTCCTGAATACCTACTCTCCAAATGTCCTTTGTTTTCATATGCGTGTATTTTAAGTTATTATTGCGAGCAATATAAGATGTTTATACTGGAAAGATTAAATAAGCAAAGGGCTCGAATGAGCCCAAAGCCTATCGTATGCTGTCTATTTGACAGCGAATGTTTAACAGTTCTGACATTTCGTCAGAACCATCTACATCGAGCAAGTTATTGTTGTCCATGATTACTCTGGACAAGCTATCTGCTCGTTCCAACAACTTAGTGTAACGTGTTGATTCAACGTGGGTAGATGTGCATGAGAATGTGATGCAAGCAACTACAATGAAGAATAATTTGTTCATATATTTGAGGTTTAATGTGTCAAGCAAAAAGCGAATGCCCCCGAAAGGGGGCAAACGCTTAGAAGGGAAGGAAGTCATCGTTGAAGATTGCGCATGGAGCGCACTTAGAACGCATGTGACGACGTACAACATAACTGATATCGCAAACATTATGCTTATCGATATTTACATACCAGTTATAGAAATCAAGAGGACTTTGGTATGATTCAAATATCTCATCAATGCACCATTGGTGCGACTCCTCTTTACGAATTATGGTAGACAAGAAAGTAATTTTGTGGTCACCATAATCAGCGAGCGCATTATACACAGAAGTGTATCTTACGGTTTGAATGTTGTTGCGCAGACAGTACGCAAGGAATTGTTTCAATGTGAGCATGTTGGTTTGGTTTTAGGGTTATGTGCAATATTGCGATTTATATGAGATGTCACATCAGGGACGATTAAATGAGCAAGTGTGCCGAAGCACACAAGCTCAATTGATCAGAGTTCTTTTGAAACCATAAGAACAATGCCAAGTCCAAGACATACGTAGGATATAGTACTAGACCATGTAGCAACGTTGATCCAGAATGGATCATATATGTCATTGTAGTTAATGCAAAAATTATGTGCGATTACTGCTACCAAAAAACATATAGCTGAGATGATGTAAGATGCCACTGAAAGAATGGACAATAGTTTCTTTTTGTTCATGATGTGTTTATTTTTAGTTGTTTTGCAATATTGCATGTTATATAAGTAGAAATACATTGGAATGATTAGATGAGCAACAGCCGGTGTGATGGCGTGCGAAGCACGACAGCACAACGACATAGCAATAATGTAAGTCATAAGACAATGTGAAAGAGTATTATTTATGTTAGTATTTATATTACAGTTTGACTGTGAGATTTATTTCACATCCTCAAACACCCCTGGGGGGTAGTTTCCATTCCGCTAAGGGTGGGGGAATGCTATAGTGACTATTTCCCGTTTTCATGTTCACACAATAAAAAAAAATAAAAAAATCCGAGCTAGCTAAGCTAACCCGGATCTTATTATTCGTTACTAAATACTTCTTGAAATTTATCATATTCTCCTTTATCACTCATAGTTATAGCTAATTGTACTATACTTGCTATACTATCTTCTCCTCGACTTTTAAGGTCATCTATGAGATCAACCATTCTCTGTCTCTCTTTCTTGCTCAGATATTTTTTCATGTTTTGTTTTATTAAATTCTTCATGCAATGGATGCGCTAAATCATACATTTGTGGGTCTACATGTGTTTTATCCCTTAAGTCAAAGAAATGTTCCCAATCTTTATCAAAACCACACATATATAACTCTGTTTTAGTTGCATTTGGGAGTATTGCACGTACTTCTTGAGGTTTCCATCCTAAACTAATAAGACCTATGTAGTGTACTTCAGTATCATAAAATAGATACAACATTCCTTGTGTTAATTTATTAACTTTAAGGGTTTTTATATCTCCATTGTTTTCCCAAACAAAATTATTTATATCGAAATTGTCTCTCAATTCAGTATTATTTGGTATATCTCCTATACATTGTACAGGTATTATATAAGTTAACTGATTACCAAACTTATCTTTAGCATAATTACAATATCTCTGACCTTCCTGCATAAATGACATAGATCTATGACGTACCAATTCATGAGTCATTGCTCTATTTGTTATAAATTTTACTGTAGTACGTTTTTGATGATGTTCAGTCGGTTCACACATATATTGTAGTAACTTTTCTAATTTGTTTTCTACTATAAATCTATAATTAGTGGTTACATACCAATAATAAATATTTCTTCCGTTTTCATTTTCGATTACCTCATTACGATGTACCCATGGTTTTGCAAAACATCCTTTCGCATTTGCTTCCGTTATTATATGACAACAAGTTATCTGTTCTATTTTTAAGTATATTGTACCAAACTCTAATGGACTATAATGTTTCATACTTATAAGACGTTGTACCATCTTTTCTGCACTATCTTCTGTTATTTTATCTTCAGATTTATATGATACTCTGGCTGCTCGTTCTATATCTTTATAGACGTCTTGTAATGTATAACCATGTGTTTTACAAATTTCGTATGATTGATTAATTAACTTCATTTTCTATTGTTTTAATTTTATCGTTTATATACCAGATTGCTTTCTTAAGATCCTCTACAGTTTTAGATTTGTTGTCATATCCTTCTTCTGTTTTATGTCCAGCTCTTAAGATATATTTTATAGCATTACCTAAGTCAAAATCCATGTGTCGTGTAATGTCTATAACCTCAATGCCTGCTTTATCTTTTAGCCAAAGGTAATGTGAAGGATGATTTACTTTATCATGCTTTTTGTTAAAGTATGTTTTTATATAATGATTACACATAATAACTTCATTTCCATAATCATCAATCATTTGCACTCCCGTTCCATAATCATCAAAATTAAGTATTGTATAAATATTACCGTTAGTAAATCCATCTATTTTTAGATCATCTCCTCCGTTGAATACTAATTTATCTTTTATTTGGAGGTTTTTGAATTCTTTTTCTTGCATTTCTTTTCTTTTTCTATAGCATCACACATACATTTTACAGCCCATTCTATTATATAAGCTAAATGTTCATTACCTGTGGTTTTACTATAATTAAACTCTAAATCTACACTTTTAAATATACCATTCATAACATGGAATGCTTCATGTGCCATTTGTGGTGGTGATGGTATACCATCAAATACAACAAGTATTGTCTTATAGTTTGTTTTCTTATTATATAAAAGATCGTATGTAGATCCGTATTGATCATCATCGTCTGATATAAATTTGCATTCTGGATCATTTGTCCACGCATAGTTATCATTCATATAATCAATAGAATTTATATCAAACATTATATCTAATTTGGTAGGATATACACTACAATTATATGAGTATACTCGTGTGTTTTGTTTTTTCATATTTATTTTCGTATCTATTACATGGAAATTTTAACTTCCACATACATTTTATACAATCATGTCCTAAATTATACAAACATGTACTACAATCATTATTTAACTTCTTCATAATCGATATATTCATCCATTACAGTTTTTAATGCTTGTTTCTTCTGTTCTTCTATAGGACGAGATTTTTTCAGAGTTTCTATTAATTCCTTTTCATGCGGATTTCCATATTTCTGATAATATTGAAATAACATTTTTGATGCATTATTAAATGCAATTTTATCACGTATGTTATTGTTTTCATCTTTATCATTACCAAGTTCATCTACGAGTTTTTCTAACTCTTCCATTGTGTAATCCTCTAACATACCTTCGTTATTCAACTTACGAATTATATTGCCGTCTTTATTATATATATTTGCGTATTTATTAATCTTTCCCATCTTCTTTAGAATAATATCCGTTATTTAATCTATACTTTTGTTCTTTTTTAAGCCAATTTAAAGCTTTAATAAACCTTGTGTCTTTCAATACTTCTTTCATAGTGCGCAACGTATTTTGAACACTTTTCTTCTACTATGTCTCCATTATCATTGATTGTTTTATGAGTGTAAGTTTGGTTATTTTTCCAGTTATAATAAGCACTAAAGCACTAGGCTCTTTCTCTTCTAGAACTATACTGATGTATACATTTAAGCATTTGTTCTGCATTTATACATCCCATTACATCTAAATTACATATATGTCCTACTATATCATTAACTCCTTCTTCTAAGAACTTATCTTTAAGTCTATAATAATCTTCTATTGCTTGTAGAAAGTATTTATTATTCGAATCGTATATAGGAGATAGATTTACTATATATGCACTATTTATAGGATGATTATGTATAAAATACCATTTACAATTATCAGTTACAGGTATAGATATATCTTTTAATGATAATAAATCAGCATAGTATAATATTGCATTTAATTCTATTTCATTCATATATTATTATATATTATATATATTATATATTAATATTATTATATAGAGTATATGTTATATATAAACCTCTTATATCCCCTTAACGTAATATTGAGAAAAAAGTTGCAATTTATAAAATATTTTTATCAATGCAACCGAATTTTAATTACATACGTTACGGTAACATAAACTTAAAATTTATTTAAAATGAGTAAAGTATTAAATGTAATTGAGCCGTTTATGTTTCTAGAGACCGGCGATAAGTTTGAGTTAAATGAGAATGCAGATTCATATGTATACGAGCATAATGAGTCTTTTAAAAACAAGGACAATAAGATTAAATCTTCTGTCACTTCTGTATTTTCAATTTCTCCTGAATACGCAAAGGAGTTGGTAAAAAATGGAATACTCGAAGATCCGTTTGCAACCAAAACTAATTCATCATTCGTTAACGTGTTCGATGAGATTGATGATATGTTGATTAAGTATAATGCTGATTTACATAACATTGATAAAGACATGAAAGGTCAACCGGAATGTCTTAAGGTTGAGAAGACAACAGTTCTTTCAAACCTTATTAAAGTATTAACTCACCTTAAAGGACTTAGAAAATGAACGACAACGAGAATATGATAGATCAGTCGCAGTTAGCACAGAGTGTTTCAGAAAAGATCCCATATGATTTTACTGATTTCATTCTTGTAAAACCGCTGGACAAGATCATGGTAAAGAAGGAAGTAACGGAGCTTCCTAATACAAAACCGGTTAAGGATGCTGATGGTGTAGAAGCCATAGAAGGTGAACCCAAGACCGAGGTAAAAGAAGTAGAATCTGATTTTAGTAAGGGAATTATTATTAAGCTTCCTATCAGTTATGCATTACAACTTGAATCAGAAAAGGCAAGCGATAGACAATATATGCCTCATTTTAATATAGGAGATGTGGTTATATATAGAACAATGGCAGCTAAGCCTTTCGATTTGCTTAAAGATAGCAAAATAATCAAGACATATGATGTTGTAGCAATAAATCGATGATTGATATAGAAGATATAATTAAGGAACTTTCAAAAGAATTGAATATAGATAAAGAAATAGTATCTATCGTATGTAAACATCCATTTAATTATACAGTAGATATTATGAAAAGTGATAGTACTAAAGATGTACTATTCAATAAATTATTTAAATTCAAACTAAAACCAAGATTTAAGAAAAATAAAAAACAAAAGTACAGATGAAAACATTAAATTTTATACCAAATCAATATAGCTCGTTTGGAAAACCTATTATTGTAGATTTTAATAAAAATGATCTAACACTGTTAGAAAATACTCCTTCAGATATAGATTATATGTTTGTTGCACCTGAAGACATAGAGGTTCGCTATAAAGTAGGAACTAAGACACATGTCCTTAATGCAAACAAGGGAGATATTATAATAGCATTCTATAAACGTGATTATATAAAGAATCAAATAATTGTTGTAAAAAACAAGGAGTGGAAAGCTAATATTGCAAGTATGCTTGCTGAAGAAGCTGCAAATCGGGTAAAAAACGAAAAGATGGCAAACGCGTGTTGTGATGATTGCAAATGCGTTAACAGATGTTCAAGATTTTAATTTACTTTTGTACTAAATATTATTATTATGAAGAAATTTAAACCTAGTTATATTGTAGATATAACAAAGTGTGAAGACACTCTCGATATGATTGTAGCAATTGCTTATGCAAAGACTGATGCAAATGTTGCAATTACTAGAGACGAACTTGATGCTGTAATAATTCTTAACGCATACGATCTTAAGGATTATATAGAAACAACGGCAGACAAGTTTAGTGAAATGATTATCAACACTCTTAATAAGTGTGCTGAAAAGAAAGAACCAAAGAAGAAGCCTAATATATTTAAGCGCTTCTGGAATTGGATGACTAAGAAGAATTAATTGGTTACTAAAACTAGGTTTTACAGTGTACCTTAAACACTGTATAAAGGTGTTTAGCTCAGTGGTCAGAGCAGTTGTCTTATACACAACCGATCGGTGGTTCGAATCCACCAGCACCTACAAAGTTAAATTTACCATACTTTAAACTGAGTTTATAAAATAGGTGAGAATGTTTAAAAATCGGATTTCTATACCATAATATAGATGCGGGTTCGACTCCTGCACATTCTCCGCACTTTTTCATAATGCAAATTAAGATTTAATGAATATAATTAGAAGAATATATTAGCCGATTTTTTAATAACTCCAAATAGGAGTAGTGTCCTTGTAAGACAACTGGCGGAGTCAGGTGATATAAAGCTAATAGGTTGGTTCGATTCCAACACAAGGACCTTTTAATTAGTATGAATCCGTGGTATACAGCACGTAAAAAGAGGTGACTTGTGTATTCTAAACCTACTGTATAAAAACAGTGAATACAATAACAATATTGTGAAATGACTATTAGTTTTAGTTGCTTGGAAACGGCGTACGAAGTTTTTATAATAGTGGAAGTAATGACAAAACAGTTAAATGTAAATCTTTCTGAAACAAGGGGACAACTTGTGATAAGAGAGTAAACAATTTGGCTCCCTTAAGAAAGGAGCCGATACTCCCCTATGGCGTAACGGTAGCGCGGAGGGCCCTAACCCCTCGTCTGTCTGGGTTCGAATCCTAGTGGGGGGACAATACTAGAATAACATTAATGTAAAAGACAATGCTAGAATAATGGTAGTTCACGCTATATAAACGTAGCGAGGTGTCGGTTCGAATCCGATACATTGTCCATAAATTTAAAACATATGAATATAGGAACACACAATTCATTAACTTATTTAACACCTAAAAAGTGGTGGCAGAAGTTAATTAAATTTACAGCTAAGTGTCAAGCAGTAAATTATGAAGAACAATATAGACTTGGTGCTAGAGTATTTGATGTACGGCTGTGGTATGATGACAATTTTAAAATTGAGATTCGTCATGGTAGAATAGCTTATATAGGCGGATTTACAGTATTATATGACATGTTTGATTTTTTAGATAATAAAAAAGATTGTTATGTAAGACTTATATGTGAAGAAGATTCTTTTGCGAAGAAAGATCCGTTGGCTTCAATCAAAGAACGTTATTTTATGGATGAGTGTCATAATTTTGAAACACAATTTCCAAATATAAAATTCTTTGGTGGAAATAGAAAATATGATTGGAAAGTTTTATATAATTTTAAAAATAAAGATGTACCTACTCTTGTTGATAAATATTCTAGTACAACATCTTTATTTAAGAGTGATAAAAAATGGTTAGCTATACTTGACGACTTATGTCCTATATTATATGCTAAACTGAAGAATAAAACGCTTATCAAGGAGCATGATGATAAAGACGGTTATTTGTTTATTGATTTTATAAATATAAAGTGATGAAAGTAAAGTTTAAGAAGTTATCAGATAAAGCAGTAACTCCTTCATATGCACACAATGGTGATGCAGGTATGGATTTAATTGCAGTGAGTGTAGCAAGCGAGATAAATGAATGCGGACAGTTTGTAATAATATATCATACAGGATTGGCTATTGAAATACCAGAAGGTTATGTAGGATATATATTTCCTAGATCTAGTATCTCAAAGAAATCTTTAAATCTTACAAATTGTGTAGCTGTTATAGATTCAAATTATCGTGGAGAGCTCATTCTCAAATTTAAAAATACTTCCGGCGATAGTGTTCCGGCAGTATATGCTCCAGGAGATAAGATAGCGCAGCTGATCATAATGCCATATCCAAAGATAGAGCTTGAAGAGTCAGAAACTCTTTCTGATACTGAAAGAGGTGCGAATGGATTTGGTTCTTCAGATAAAGAAATTAAAGAAACTGATAAACCGGCATAATGTCGAGGAAGGGTGTCCTGCATAAGGTCACCCTTTATTTATATACGTATATTTTAAAATTAAAAACAAATTAACATGTTAAGAAAGAAAATAACAGGAGCTAAATATTTTTCAGATTCTACTAAGTAGATGACCAATCTGAATATAGCAACTCCTATAGATAAGAAAGATACTAACTTTGGCTCATCTGATATACTTCTTGCTAAAGATGTAGTAAAACTTGCTAATAGCGCAAACAGTGAAGATATAGACAAACTTAAAGCATCTATAGTGTCTATAAATGAACAGATAACAAACGATCAGAAAAACATAACAAAGAATACTTTAGTAAATAATGATTGTTAATATTTATTAACAAACTTAAACAATAGTATTTATTGTTATAAAATTTTACTTAAATAAACTAGATCTCATATGGAGCTTAGTAGGTTCGTTACCTAATCTAGTTACGAACAATAGTTCAAAAATAAATTAACTATTTGTTTAATTTAAAATTTTACAATTATGGATACACTTGAGAAAATTTATTGTACAGGGCATGATAATAATGATGCCCTTATTGCTACATTGGCAAATCAGCGTAATAATGATCCTATGGCAATGGCAGCTATGATGAATGGTGGTATGAATAACTGGTGTAATAACCCGTTAACCAGGTGAACAGTATGATAAAAACAATAGAAGCTACAAATAATCACTACACAGTTAGTGATGCTGGAATAATATATAAAGACGGTGTAGAAGTTCCGATAAAACATCAACCAAATGGATATTGTACAATTCCTATTAAGTTGATATTTGGAACTAGACATTTTTTAGTACATCAGATAGTCGCTGCGTATTTTTGTAATAACGACGACTCTGTTAATAAATTACAAGTCAATCATATTGATGGAAATAAAGATAATAATTCTGCAAGTAATTTAGAATGGTGTACAAATCTAGAAAATCAAAGGCATAGAATTGATGTTCTTGGAAAAAGAAACGATGGTATTAATAATCCTATGTATGGGAAATCTGGTACAAAATCTCCAGTATACAAAGGGATTATATATCAATATGATAAAGATTGGAATTTAATAAATTAGTACGAAGGCAGTGGATTTGCTGCTAAACATTTAAATGTATTGCCGTGTAATATATTAAGAGCTATTAGTAGTAAAAAATTATATAAAGGTTTTTATTTTACTCGTAATAAGCGGGTTTAAAACTGTGTGAACTCAGGGAAACTCCCACGTGGACAATCCTGATCCAAGCCTAATTTAGGAAGGAGCAACGACTATCGAAAACATAGGTGTAACAACCGAAGAAGTGAGTAGAGTAGGCTTCAAGTGAAGTCGAAGCGCACAGGCTTACATAATGTAAGTATGATATAGTCTAAACACTATGGCAACATAGTGAGAACATATGGAAACGATATGTTCGCAATACAATGTTATATACCTCGTGTGGATGATGTTCGCTAATAGATTCTGGGGAAATGACAATAATCCAAATAGTTGTCAGCTCGATTCTCTTAGAAATCAGATGTCCGATAATCAGAATAGTAATCTAATTATGGATGCCATTAAAGGTAATAGTTGTGCTATTAGTCAGTTAGCAAGTAACTTGAATTGCGATTTCAATTCTTTGAATAGCGCAATTTGTGATGTTCGTTCGGGTGTACAGTCGGTAGCTGGTTAGGTAGGCTTTTCAGCAGAAAGAGTTATTAATGCTATTAATCTCGGAGATGCTGGACTTACCTCTGCTTTGCAGAATTGCTGCTGCCAGACTCAGCAAAACATTATCAAAATGGGTTACGAACAATAGTTGGCTACATGTGGTCAGACTAACTCAATAATGAGTGCATTTAATACTACTAATAGTGGTATTGAACGTGGTTTCTCAGCTATTGGTTATCAGATGGCTACAGATAAGTGTGATATAATCAGAGCAGGACAGGATAATACTCAGCGTATAATCGATACATTGAATAATCACTGGACATCTGATTTGCAGTAGAGATATAATGATGCTCGTTTAGAACTTAGTCAGCAAAAGCAGAATGCTACGTTGATTGAGGCTCTTAAACCGGCAACAGCTGCTGCGTAATTAATTAAGGGCTGGAAACCGCCCTTATAAATCCATAATATTATGTTATTTAAAGACGTAAAACAAAATTATCCTGTATATATACTGGATAAACAAGAATTGACATTCTCTCAGGGTAAAGTAATGTCAGTAGGTTTCCCAAGAATGGATGTGATGTCTAAACCAGTTAATCCAATTAATACACAAATGGTTATAGATGTTACTGTTGAAAATGGAGGGAAATCTGCTACATATACTATACCTGAAGGATTGTCAATTACTTATGCTGGTAATATTGTATTATCAACTGACAAAGAAGGATTGGTTCGAGAAATAGAGGCTATGAAAAATTCAGCAGAATCTATTATAAATTCTATGGATAAGTAGAAACAAATATTAGATAAATCTAATAAATTGTTATCTGAATTAAATCCTGCATTTAAAGAAAAACAAGAAGTAGATTCTAGATTCGCTAATATTGAAAATTCAATAAATGAGATGAAGGAAATGTTTAATAAATTCTTAAATACAAATCATCATGAAGATAATAACAATACGCCACAGTGATAATAATGATGAACAATTAAAAGTTCATAGTAATGAATTAAAAACTTATATAGATTAGCATAGTAAACATTTTGATGAAAAATCTTTAAGTTTTGCTTTGTCGCATATGGTAAACGGTAATGGTTCTGACCATAAATTTACAACAGAGTTTATACAGCAATATATAAATGATAATAATATACATATTGGAAATAATTCTAATATATATGATATTACATATACTGCAAATATGGCTTATGCTGACTTTTATCCAGATATACTTCATGATGAAGTTGAGTGTATAAAATACGCTATAGCTGTTGCTAATGATGTAGATGGTTACGAAGGAATACAGTTTCGTAGGTGGCTTGCTGATCTTATGAGCAAAAATATTGTTTTTAATTAAAGTGAAAAAAATAAAATTACTCGGATCGAAACTTATAAACGACATAAAATATCCAAGGATACCGAATGTATGTATATTCGATGAATTCGATAGTGCACTCAATGCAAATTTTGAAGAAGGAGATATTTTAGATGCAAACAGTATCCGGTATTTTGTTGATAAATTAAATAATACAAATCTCTAGAACTTCATTAAGTTTGATTATGCTGAAAATAGATACGTTAAAAAAACTGATGTTATTGAAATCAGCAAACCTAAATCAATGACAAATGAAGACATAGATGAGATTTATAATAACGTTATAAAACAATGACTAAATATTTAGACGAAACTGGCCTTAAACACTATACTGAAAAACTCAAATCATCATACTTTGATTATGTAGATGCGATGCGTTCTAGTGCAAGTAAAGATGTTGTGCAGCCAGTGATAACAAACGAAACATGGACAATTAAAGATGCTTCTGGTACTACAAAGACTTAGACAACTAAGCCTACTGATTTGGAGACAGGACACACTATTAAATGGTCTGGATCTTGGAAGTGGACTACAAGCGCAGATCGTCAGAATCCAAAAACCGCATCTGGAACATGGGGAAATACTATTCCTGCATCTGGTACAGCATCTTCATTGTATTCTACTCCTGACTTTAAAGTACCGGCAGGTGCTCAAATTGCTACAGTAACTGTTACTGCTCCTAAAAGCGGTGGAATAGAGCTCAAAAATAACAATATAGTCCCTATAACTGGAGGTAATCATACTCATACTGTAACAGTAACAGAGCCTGTTATAAATACCGCATATAAGTATTATGGTTATGTTACTAAGAAAACAGGACTTACTGAAGCAGAGATTAAAGCTTTAAGCAAGCAGCGTTCAACAGCAACTGCACTTACAGTTAATAACTTCAACAATACTGACAAATATTGGGCATATGCTTATCTTAAAAATAGTACAGGCTCTAATAAGATTAGTAGCTTTGAGGTATCTGGAGATGGTAAGTATGACCTGAATAATATTTTTGGAACACAGGCTCCACAAGAAATAACTATTAAAAATTCAGCTGGAACTTCTCAGACATATTTCTTGTATGTAATGCAGGATACTAGTAAGTTTACAGCAGGTCAAACTATAACAATAAGCTAATATGACAACGAATATTAATTTTTACGGAAAACCGTTTGGCGCACCATTGTTGCCAAACAAAATGACATCTGATGGATGGTCTATAGCAGATGCTCGTCATATTGGTGGACATCGAGTTGTAGATACTGTTGACGATTTGTATGAACTGTATGATTGGCAGCTTGTTAACCCAAGTGCGCTTCTTCATAATGATAAAAGTAGTGCCGTAGGACAGAAATGGTATGTAAAGGGCGACGGTACATACATGTTGAAAAACTATGCTGCTCATAACTCTAGTGATGGTTGGGTAAAGGTAGAAGATGTTAGTGGATTTCCACTAGATAGTTATAGTGGGGATCCGATTTCTATAATTCTTAATAGTTACAGAAGTAGAATAGCCGATGTAGAAACTAAATTAGGAAACGGTGCTAATAAGGCAAACGGACCAATTGTATTAGATGCAAATGGATATATTCCTTCTACAGTTAATGCATTTAAGACGATAAATAATTAGTCTATACTCAAAACTAATGGAGGTGCATCTAATATTGACATAGATCTTTCTTTGTTTATAGTACCAGCAAATAATACATTGCCTACTACCGGTATAAATGAAAAAAAGATTTATCTTATTAAGAATACTGGAGTAGATGCAAGTACTCAGAATGTATATACTGAGTATATGTATGTAAACGGTGCTTGGGAAAAACTTGGAGAATACAAAGCTACAGTAGATCTTTCAGGTTATCTTACAAAAACTGATGCTGAAACTAAATATGTAAAACGATCAGGTGATTCACCGGCTACGTACGTATTGAACAGTTCTGATAAATTATAGAGCACTGATAATAATAGTACTGATGTAGCAGCAAGTGTTGCCCTTTTGTATGCTACAGACTCACGTTTGAACAGAAGGATAGAAGGACGTTCTCCAGTAGAACATGTACATACAATTACTATAAATGGTACAGATAAAAAGATTAGTACAGCTAAGGTTGATCTTGGAAATTATGTAACGCCTACGTAGTTTAATCAAGGGATTTCTTCTTATACATATTCTTCGGCAACAATTGACGATAAAATTAGAAAGGTTACTACATCATCATTGGGTATATCTACTTTGACAAACACAGAAATAGATACAATGTTTACACAAATATTTGGATAATGAAAATACTTGACGAAAGTGGACTTACGCATTATTCTCAGAGATTATCAAGAACAAATAAAGTCATAGTTTTAAAAAATACATACATTAATGCTGATGCTTCAGCAAAGAGTATTATGCCTACTGCGATATAGACGATTACAACAAATCTAGAAAAATTAAACAAAACAAATAACGCAACGTTTATAGTTAAAGATAAAAGTGATAATACTAGAGGAGTTGCATCGTATATAGGAAATGGTGGTTCTACGATAAATAAAAGCGTGGGTTATATAGAATTGTATGTATTCGATTCTGCGAATACATACGAATAGGAAAAAATTATGGTAAATTATGGAACAATAAAAACGATGTCATAATGAAAATATCAGTAATAATGAGCGCATACAACGCGCAAAAAACAATAAGTAGAGCAATTCGTTCTGTGCTAAACTAGACATATGATGATATAGAACTCATTGTCGTGAACGATTGTTCAACAGATAATACAGAAAAGATTGTAAAAAAATATAAAGATAATAGAATAGTATATATAAAACACGATGTTAATCTTGGCGCGGGTTGTGCTAGAAATACTGGTATTAAAAACGCGACAGGAGAATATATTGCATTTCTTGATTCTGACGATTATTACAATAAGGATTATATACAAACTATGGTTGACGGAACAGAACACGGTACGTTTGATATAGTGTCTTCCGGATACATCGCAATAGAAGGTAAACATAGAAAGACAAGGAAACCTAAAGCATGTAAAGCATACGATAGTCTTTATATAAATGATAATTCTGGAACTATACATTTTTTAAATGTACAATTAGTTAGAAAAGAATTATTTGATCATGTTGAATATTGTAAACGCAGATTTATCGAAGATAGCTCCACTTTTGTTAAATTATTATATTATGCTAAAAACAGAAATGTATTAAACTATGCTGGTTATAATTATATTTAGAATCCAGAAAGTTTAATACATTCTAGTAGTTGTTATAAAAAATATCTTTATAATCTATTGTGTGCAAAAGACACACATATTTTCTTTTCATAGGTTGGACATCCTGAAATGTATAATTTTAAAGATTTCTTGGCAAAATTCAATTCTATGAATATTCCTTAGAAAGAGGAAGGTTATGAAAAAGAACAGGAAGAATTGATGAATTATATAATAACATGCTTTAATAGTGTAATATAATGTTTGATATACAAGGTAATAAAATACAATTAAAAACAGAAGATTTAGCTATACCTCCATTTAAAGATTTTTATAATAAATCTAAGAATAAAGAAGACGCTATTAAAAAAATAGAGTTTATAATTTGGAGATATAAATGGAATACTCCTTATGAAGCTTATCCTGAAAAAGAACGTAGTTGGAGAGTTGCTAAAGATGTTTTTAATGATGAACATTATGTACCAGACGCAGATGTGCAAGAACTGGCAAAAAGGTTTAATGAGTTTCAAGAAACTCCTATGACAAGATTGTTAACATCTTCTAAACATGCGGCTGAGGCGATAATGGATGTAATGAATAATTACAGCGGATCTGACCTAGATATAGATAGTGCTACTAAAGTATCTAAATTACTTAAAGATGTTAGTGGTATTATAAAATCATTAGATCTTGCTATGAAACAAGCAAAGGCTGAACAAGCTGAAACCGGTAGAGTTAAAGGTGGAGGTATTATAGGCCTTTATGAAAATCCTAAATAATTATGGAACATAATAAACAAACAGAACAAGCGTCTTCAAATATAGAAGATACTGTTGATATTAAAGAATCATAGTCGGCTACACATACTGATGGAACATGTAGTGTAAATCTTGACGTACTTCGTAAAGCATATAAAGAAGACGAATTAAAATGTATACCACTCATACTTGCGACTCCAGAAGGAGTTGTTACAGATGATGGTAATGTTATACGTAAAGATACGTTTAAGGTACATGCGGTTTTAATAGATGAACATGGAAATAGAATATGCCTACATAGTGACTTATTCGAACCTATAAATAAATAATTATGGTAGATTTCAATAAACATATTAGTAATTCAATTAAGTTCAGTCCTGCTGCAGAGTTTTTTAAAAAACATAAGTGTTATACTTTAGCCCCAAGGGGAACTACAGATTATAATAGTTATTGGGATCGCGAAACAGAAAGATGTTTATATGGATATACTGCACCTGATGGAGATAGTATAACAGGGTATCATTATTTTTATTTAAATTATAGCCCTATTATGAAATTAAAGGAAGTATCTTATACAGATAGATATGGCAATACTCGTACTAGAAGAGAGCGTGTATTGGATTTTCCTAGATTTTGGGACTATGATTATTATTATTTTAATGCAATAGAATAGGCTGAGGATGAAGGAAAACACATGGCGGTGCTCAAATCACGCCAAAGGGGATACTCCTTCAAAGGCGCTTCTATGTTAGTAAGAAATTATGAATTGATACCTGGATCTAAAAACTTTGCAGTAGCATCTGAACAAAAGTTTCTTATTGGTGATGGTCTTTTAACAAAGGCTTGGCAAATAATGGACTTTATAGATAAAAATACAGCATGGGCTAAGCAACGTCTTGTATCTACACGTATGGAAAGAGTTGCTGGTTATAAAGTAACTGATGAATTTGGTAAACAGACAGAATAGGGTTATCTTTCATCAATAACTGGCATAACACTTAAAAACGATCCTGAACGTATTCGTGGTACTCGTGGAAAGCTTGTGTTATGGGAAGAGGGTGGTAAATTCCCATCACTACTAGATGCATGGCGAATTGAACAGCCTTCGGTAGAAACAGATGATGGTATAGCTTTCGGTCTTATGATAGCTTTTGGTACAGGTGGTACAGAAGGATCTTCGTTCACTGGTTTGAAGGAATTGTTTTATAAACCAAATGCATATAACGTATTAGGGTTTCCTAATATATGGGACGATAATGCTGAACAAACCAAATGTGGATTTTTTGTTCCATCTTGGAGTAATCTAGAATCATTTGACGATGATGGAAATTATATTTATATGGATTCTGATGGTAATAGCTTAAAAGAAAAAGCTATTGAGAATCTAATAGAATAGCGCAATAAGATTAAAGATGGAGGAGCATCACAACAATCTATAGATAGATTCATATCCGAAAGACCAATTAAACCGAGAGAAGCTGTACTTGAACTTGGTAAAAATATATTCCCAAGAAAACTATTATTAGATCAATTAACTAGATTACGTACAAATACTAAGCTACGTAATATGAAACATATAGTAGATCTTAATTGGGACGGTAATGGATAGATAACTGCAACAGAAAAGAAAACAGGAGATATTACAGAATACCCATTAAAGAAAGGTGATAAGCCACATGGATCTATAGTTATATGGGAATATCCTGTAAAAGATCCACCGTTTGGATTATATATCGGAGGATGTGATCCATATGACCACGATGATTCATTTACAAATTCATTGGGGTCAGTATTCATATTTAAACGTGTAAAAGCAGGAGAAGCTTGGACAGATGTAATAGTAGCTGAATATTCAGGAAGACCTGATACAGCAGAAGAATATTACGAGAATGTAAGAAAACTTCTAGTGTTTTATAATGCTAGATTATTATTTGAGAATGAACGTAAAGGTATATATCCTTACTTCACAAATAAACACTGTGACTACTTACTCGCAGATTAGCCCGATAAGATTATATCAGAAGTCTTTAAGGACAGTAAAGTACAAAGACGTAAAGGATGTCATATGACAAAAGCTATTAGAGCTTATGGAGAAGGTTTAATATTAGAATGGTTACTTGAAGAATACGAACCAGGACATCCTAATGTAGAGAGAATATACAGTGAGCCTTTGATTGAAGAACTCATAGAAAATGACGGTGTTAAAAACGTGGATAGAGTCATAGCATTATGTATGGTTATGATATATAGAGAAGAGTTATATCAAATAAAGGTTAGTAAATCACAAGAATAGAATAAATAGGTTGAACTTTTTGATATGCCGTTATTTAGCCAATAGTGGTTTCAAGATAACAGTGTACAAGATGACATACCGCTATTTAGTTTTTAACAATGGTAAGAGTAGAAGATAATTTATATAATGCTACATTCCCACAACAGAAATTACCTCTATCAAAGAAGAATGAAGATTGGCAACACGGTTGTGTAAACTACATTATTGGAGAAGGTAATGTAGTATCTGGCGGAATGCATAAAACACAGTTTGGAGAGCTACAAACCTATTATAACCTATATAATAGTATTTTTGACGAGAAAGATTTTAAACGAATAACGAACCCGTTTAAAGTTGATGATGGATTTCCGGCTACTCCTCAAGATTTTAATATAATACGTCCTAAGATAGATTTATTGATAGGAGAAGAAACCAAAAGACCTATGAATTTTAGAGTAGTTAGAACGTCTTAGGAAGCTGCTTCAGATCTGATGGAAAAAGAAAAAGAATTGTTATCACAATATATGATGGCAGCAATAACTTCTAAATTAGGTCCCGAAGAACAGTAGAAATTTTAGCAGCAGTTATAGAGTGGAGAAATAATGCCTCCAGAAGCTATTGCTAAGTATATGGATAGTTCGTATAAAGATATTGTTGAAAATACAGCATACCATACTTTGACGTATTTGAGAGAAAAATTAAATATAGATAATGAATTCATAAAAGGTTGGAAGGATGCTTTAATATCTGGAAATGAAATATATTATGTAGGTGTTCAAAATGGAGAACCCTATATGGAAAGAGTAAATCCTTTGTTTTTTTCATATGATAAAAGTCCAGATCTTGAATTCATAGAAGATGGTTCGTGGTGTTGCCGTAAAATGAGACTTCCAGTAACAGAAGTTTATGATAGATATTATGATAAACTTACTGAAAAAGATTTAAACAAATTGAATGAAATGATGACAGGAAAGCCTATGAATGATGTTGGCGAAAAAGATCCTGTTGATAATTTTAGTGGAATAAAACTGCATATATATGACAATCCTGTTTATGATCAAAAAAACAGATATTGTATTAATGTATGGCATTGTTGCTGGAAATCTTTTAAGAAAATATATTATGTTACTGTTTTAGATGAAACAGGAACTCCACAGACATAGATAGTAGATGAAACATATAAGAAGGTTGGAAACGAAGTGTCTGTAGAACAAGATTGGGTGGTAGAAGTTTGGGAAGGATACAGAGCTGGAAGTGATTTATATTTTGGAATACAACCATTGGAATACCAGCATGTAAGTATAGATAATCCAAATAGTCAAAAATTACCATATTGTGGATGTATCTATAGTAATACCAATAGTAAACCAAGATCACTTGTTAGTATTTTAAAACCATTACAATATATGTATATTGTATTATGGTATAGACTTGAATTAGCAATAGCTCGTGATAAAGGTAAGGTTATAAATATGGATATTACGCAGATACCTAAATCTATGAATATTACGCCAGATAGATGGATGCATTATCTTTCTAGTGTAGGCGTTAACTTTATAAATCCATACGATGAATCTTGGAACGTTCCTGGACGAGAAGGAGGTAAGCCAGCACAATTCAATCAAATCACTGCATTAGATTTAACAATGTCAAATGTGATTGCAGAGTATATACAATTAATGGATAAAATAGAACAATTGGCTGGAACTATTTCAGGTATTACAGAACAACGTCAAGGAGCAATTAGTTCATCAGAACTTGTTGGAAATGTTGAAAGATCTGTTGTACAATCTTCACATATAACAGAGCCGTTATTTTGGGCACATGCTCAGTGTAAACGACATGTACTTAATATGTTGTTAAACACCGCAAAAGGTGCTTGGTAGCAAAGTGGAAAAAAGAGATTATCATATGTATTTGATAATGGAGAACGTGCATTCTTAGATATAGCTTAGGATTTCTATTATGAAGATATGGATGTATTTGTAAGTGATACTTCTAAAGATCTTGAGAATATACAGAAATTACAACAGCTTATACAACCTGCTATGCAGAATGGTGCAAGTCTTCTTGAAGCTGCAGAAATACTCACAAACGATAACTTTAATATAATTAAACAGAAACTTGCAGCTATGCAGAAGAGGCAGGAAGATCTTCAGCAGCAACAGCAAGAAGCAGAACAGGCTGCACAGCAGCAACTTCAGCAGATGTAGAATGAAGCTAAACAACAAGAGCTTATGTTACAGGAAGCACAAATGGATCTTGATAGATATAAGATAGATCAAGATAATGCTACCAAGATTACAGTAGCTGAAATATCTGCATATCGTGGTACTGAAGAAAAGGATGCTAATAACAACGGTATACCAGATCCTATGGAAATAGCAAAAGATGCTACTGCATAGATGAAGGTGCGTGAAGATGCTTATTCTAAGCGTTATGAATCTAAACAAAAGAAAGAGATAGAAGACGCTAAAATATAGCTTGAGAGAGATAAAATGAAGCATGAATCACAACTTCAAGAACAGAAAGATAAAGCGGCTATGGAAAGAGAGTAGCTTAAAGCTAAAACTGCATTGAAGAATAAAACGGTTGGAGAGCATTGATTATGAAAGATATTAAGGATTTTCAAGAACGATATAACCGTTGGAAGAATGGTGAACGATATTGGGATATAAGAGGCATTGATTTACCTAAGTATGATACTGGAAAATACGTAACAATTAAAAGAGATGATGATTCTGTTTATAATGTAAATCCTAATGTAGCAAATTCTTCAGAAATTACGGTAACTACTCCAGAGATTGAAATTGTTGCGCAAAAACCACAATGGATGATTAATAGAGATAATCAAATAGGTTAGATTATTCCAACATAGTATACTCTTAGAGAGAGTAATTATCCTTTATCATCATCAGTTGACAAGTTTATAGATAAATATAAATATAAAACTAATAATATTATTTTATCTGGATTAGCTAATGCTGCAGATGATTGGAGAAAAGATAGATCTCCGTTAAGAGCTGTTTCTCGTTTTTTCGGGTGGTATAATCCTGTAGTTAGTGTTGGAACTGCTATGTTGGATAATAAATTAAACATGCAATCAAATAGTCCTAAGCTTATTATACCAGAAATGATAATGGATTACGGTAATAGGTATGGTTCAGCAGTAAGAGGATATAATCATTTAATGTCAGAAAATGGAATTTATAAAACACAACGACTTTATGATGAATTACGTAATTCGAGTGCCATATATGATAAAAATTTTGCTGGCAAATTTTATAATTTTATTACTAGCGGAATTGGCGATGTTGCAGATTTAATGCTTATTAATGGTGCAATGAAGCATGTACCTGGAGATATTGGTAAAATTAAAGTTTCAGATAATTTTTACAATACTGCTCAAAATGTTGCTAATCAATTAGATACAAGTATTTAGAAATTACGACAGACTTATCGTAATTATAAAGATATAAAAGCTGGATACGACCCTTATATTCAACTTATAAATACTGATGTTGTTAAACCTACAAAAACATTTCAACCAATACAGAGATATTCGGAATCCTCTGGTAATGCAAGAATATCCAATGAAAAGTTATTAGAACAATAGGATATTTAGCAAAACTTATTACCTTATATAAATAGCTGGAAAAATGCAGTGCAGCAAAGTGGCGAAATAATGCCTACCGAAGTTGTATCCAAATTACGATTATTAAAAAATAAATATCCAAAAATCTTCGATTAGCAGATAACACATGACCATAGAATAAATTCTGACGGAATTGTGGTTCCACAAAAGACTCTTAGACATCTATATAATGCTGCAAAAACTGCGCAATCTAGTCCTGTGCCAGAAGGTGCAACAAAACAAGAATTTGTGTTTGCAGCATTAGCTCATGACATTGGAGAGTTACTTGGAAGAGAACATCATGGGAAAACTTCTGCACAATTATTGAAAGAGTTATATCCAGATGTTCCTCAAAACGTATTACATTCTATAAATAATCACATGTCTAAAGACATGCCAATAATGGATCCGCTCACTAGAGGATTACATTTCGCAGACGTTGCAAGTGGAGTTCCTTATAATAAAGGAATATTTCAACATCCTATATTGCAATATCCGCAGATAAATATGCCTACAAACATAGGCAAACTTACGGACGATAATTGGCAAAGTCATGTTGAAAACATATTAAATCCGATTCTCAAAAGATAGGGATATGAACCTCTTGACGTAACCTCTAATTATAGTGATGTTCGTGATAAATTATTAAAATATATCAAACAAAACAATACGTTCCTACGAGGAGTACGTTTAGATACTAGTGATCCAACAACAAAAGAAGCTATAAATAACACTAGAAGGATGTTGAGTTAGGCATCTGGAAAACCTATTACAGATGAAGAATTACGTAGATATATGGTTGAAGTAATTCCACCTGATACTGGATCCGGTAGAAGAGGATAGTCCTATATTAAACGTGCGACAGGTGCTGGAACAAATTTTGGATCTTTATATTACTCCAATTCCAATGAAACAGGTAGCGGATACGGCGCATCAGATCAAAAAGGTAAAATATATAAAGCGGAATTACCAATAAAAGACGATCCTGGTATGAATCTTATGGACTTGTGGTTTGCTAATGACTTTCCTCTTTATTCACAAGATGGAGAATTAAATAGTAATTATATATATTCCAATCTTGGTCAAGATACTAACGATGCATATAAAGAAAAATTGTCAGAATGGATTGCAAATGTTTGGAAAACAAGTCCTCCTGAAAAATACAAATAGATTATTTATGATAATTATCGTAATAATATAAATAATGTTACAGAAGATCCACATGTCATACAAACTGAATTATCCAACAAAGGTATTAATTTTAATCATGTAACTAGACCAGCACAAATAGGTCTATAGGGTATACGGGAATATGACTCTTAGTTGATGCGTTTAAAGCATCAATTGAATCTTTACGGAGGTAATGACCTTATTGCACAAACGCCGAGACTTTATAACAATGATACATACAATGTATATAAAAAAATGGCAGACAATGTTTATTTTAGATTATATGTTAATTACTTAAAATACAGAAGTAAACAAGAAAAAAAATGGCTAGACAATCCTGTTTTTTGGCATAGTGGATACAAAGGTTCTTATAATCGAGATTTAATAGAAAGCACTGTCAATATTATGGATTATGTAAGTAACCATTCTAAAAAAGATACAAAAGATGCGTTTGATAAATATTTAAAATCTAAATATTCAGATGATGAATTTGAATCAATCATGTCAAGTGGTGAAGGTTCTTTGATAATAGAAAATGATTTTATGAATTTTATAAAACAATATGTTGACGATACTGTTGATACATATAAAAAATCTGAACAGTATGATAAAAAAATAAAATCAATATTTAACCGTAATTATAAAAAAAGTAAACGGGACATTTATATAAAAGCCGTTTCTAATGCTAAAAGACTTGCAGACAGTGAATTAAACAGAATTGAATCTAATAACGAATATTACTTTAATCCAACAGAGTTTTTCAATAAATATGGAATATATCCTAATATATATACATAGGAATATTTACGTCATCCAACTATATTTACAACACAAGGCATTGATAGATCTTATCCTAATAGACGCAATGCACAACATTATATATTTTTTGGACCAAAAGGTACACAAATATTTGACGATGCTAATATTTATGAATATAGTAAAGGAGGTCGTAGAGTTAGCAATGACTAGGGAGATGTTGATATAAATATGTCACATAAAGTATACAATAAAGGAAAAGATATACATATAAATCCTGCAAATCGTGGAAAATTTAATGCTACAAAGAAAAGAACAGGTAAGACTACCGAAGAATTAACCCATTCAAAGAATCCACTTACTAGAAAACGTGCTATATTTGCATTAAATGCAAGTAAGTGGAATAAGAAATAATACGCTGAATGAACAGCGAATAAAATAAGTTAAACGAATTATTATAATAATTTATGACAAAAGATACTACAAATCCAACTGCATTTGATAGTTTGTTAAGTGATGTATACGGTAATCCGGAAGGAGCTGCCGCAATATCTAATATGGATGCACAGAACGAATTTACAGATACGGTTGTGGACAACACAAAACCAACAGATAAACCTGTTGAGGAACCGAAAGCGGATGATACTAAGCCGTCTAATAATGACGATGATAGTTAGATTCCACAAGATGTTTTAGATAGAATGAACAACGACTCAAATGATAAACCAACTGAGAACAATTCTGATGATAATACTAATGACAATACTAATACAGATCCATCAGAAGATCAGCTTATTGAAGCTCAATAGGTTGGTGCACTCTTCGACGCAATTGGTCAATCATTTGGGTGGAATATGGATGATATAGATGAAGAAGATCGTCCTTTGACTGTTGAAAATCTTACAGATTATATGAGAGATGTCGTGAAGCAGAACTCAAAACCTGTATATGCAGATGAACGTATACAGAAACTTGATGAATATGTAAAGAACGGCGGACGATTTGAAGATTTTTATAGTAAGCAGTAGGAGCAGATTTCATATGATAATATAGATATGGAAGATGAGGCTAATCAGAAAGCAATAGTAAGCGAACTTCTTAAATATAGTGGATATACAGATGAATAGATTAAAAATAAGATATCTAGATACGAAGATGCTGATATGCTTGAAGAAGAGTCTGAAGATGCTCTTGAAAGACTTAAATAGATAAGACAGCAACAGATTGAATATAGCGAGCAGCAACAGGCTGAATATGTAAAGCAGCGGGAAGAGCAGTCTCGTAAATTTTACACGGATTGTACATCAGAAATCAATTCTCTTACAAACATTCGAGGTGTATAGATACCTAAAGAAGACCGTGCAAAACTGATTGATTATATCTTCAATGTAGATCAAGACGGAATATCAAAGTTTCAGAAAGATTATAACGATCAAGATAAATTTATAACAAATCTTATAACCACTGCTTATATGACAATGAAAGGTGATTCTTTTATATCTACAGCCAAAAAAGATGGCGAATCATCTGCAACAGAAAAACTTAGAAAAATATTAAGGCATTCAAGTAGAAATCATTCTACATATAATGCTGATGAAAAACCAAAATCAGTCATAGATCTTGCGTCGAGATTCTTTTGACAATCAAGTTAAATACAATAAAATAATATGAATAACAATTTGCTTAATAGTCTCCAGTTGTATCGCGGTAAGCGTTTTAGCGACCTGGTAGATGAAAATATGATTTCTAACGCTTTGCTGACAAATCCTCATCAGGTATCAGGTCTCCTTTCACTTGTATTTGGTACAAAGGACGATGGTGTATCTACAGCACTTGATCTTATTACTGGAGGTCTCGGCAAGACAATGATTATTGAAAATCGCGAGTATGAGTGGTCTGTAATGGTTGATGCTGACCATGCAGTAAATATTATGTGGGCCAAGTGTAATGGTGCTACTGTAACTGCAGATGCTGCAGCTGGTCTTAATGGTGAGCCTATTTATATCGCTCTTGAGGAGCGTTGGTTTGGTCCTGGTGCAATTCTTGCATTTGATGATATTAATTTCCAGGTACGTGTAAGTGGTACTCCGTATCAGGATGGCAATGCTTGGGTATATGAGTGTTATGTAGCAGAAGGTTTTGCTGGTGCTTATATTCCTGGTATTTATCTCCAGCCTGGTCGTCAGGTAGATCGTATTGGTTCTGCTTATGAAGAGTACAGTGATGAGGCAGATATCATCAACTATCAGACTCCGTTTAAGATGCGTAACAACCTTATGACACTTCGTTTGTCTTATGATATTACAGGTGATGCATACTCTACAGTATTGGCAATCGCTTTGACTGATCCTGAGACAGGTAAGAAGTCTTATTTGTGGTCTGATTATCAGTATTGGAAGGCTCTTCGTGAGTGGAAGAAGCGTGAGGAAAAGGCACTTCTTTTCTCTAAGTCTAACCGTAATTCAGATGGTACATATGCTCTTAAGGGTACAAACGGACGTCCTGTTGCAATTTCTGCAGGTTTATTCGAGCAGGTATCTCCCGCAAATATTCGTTACTATACTACGCTCACTTGCGAGTTGTTTGAAGACTTCCTCTTCGATCTCTGCTATAATCTTCTTGGTACAAATGAGCGCAAGTTTATGGCTCTTACTGGAGAGATGGGTATTAGAGAGTTTGACCGTATTCTTAAAGAGAAGGTTGCTAGCTTCCAGATGATTGATACACACTTTATCACTGGTTCTGGTCAGGATCTTACTCTTGGTGGTCAGTTTACAACCTATAAGATGACGAACGGTATTGAGCTTACAGTTAAGCGTTGTGCTCTCTTTGATAATATGGAGATGTTCCGTAAGCTTCATCCGCTTACAGGTAAACCTTTGATGTCATATACATTCTTGTTTATAGATCTTGGTCAGCGTGATGGTCAGGCTAACGTAGTTAAGGTTTGTCGTAAGGGTCGTGAGTTTGTACAGTGGTGTACTGGCGGTTCTGTAATTCCTTCTGGTTATGCTAATAACATTAATACA
>ERZ1023617.15-NODE-15-length-88083-cov-55.912925_pt1 | contig 88083 bp, 49 predicted proteins | sample MGYA00380328_ERZ1023617 | MGnify/ENA primary metagenome ERZ1023617 (study PRJEB33179, sample SAMN07448977) | human gut metagenome | biome: Human-gut; feature: Human associated habitat; material: Faeces | host: Homo sapiens | place: India: Bhopal | collected...
AGGAACTCCGTGAGCAGATCAAGTCTGAGCTTTACAAGCCAGCTTATGATATCAACCACCAGGCTTTGGAGAAGCATGCACGTCAGGATGCTTTCGACAAGGTTTTGGCTGACTTCCTCGAGAAGTATGACGTAGCACATGCCGATCTTTCTGAGGATGAACTCGAAGAGAAGCATGCTGAGGCTACTCGCTACTATGATGACGTTTTGCGCGATGCTATGCGTCGTTGCATCCTCGATGAGGGCTTGCGTCTTGATGGTCGTGCTACTACAGATATCCGCCCTATCTGGTGCGAGGTGTCTCCACTCCCAATGCCTCACGGAAGCGCTATCTTCCAGCGTGGTGAGACTATGTCTCTCTCTACATGTACTCTTGGTACAAAGATGGATGAGAAGCTTATCGACGGTGTGCTCGAGAAGAGCTACCAGCGCTTCCTCCTTCACTATAACTTCCCTCCATTCTCTACAGGTGAGGCTAAGGCTCAGCGCGGTGTAGGCCGTCGTGAGATTGGTCACGGTCACTTGGCATGGCGTGGTTTGAAGGGTCAGATTCCTACAGACTTCCCTTACACCGTACGTTTGGTAAGCCAGATCCTGGAGTCTAACGGTTCTTCTTCTATGGCTACTGTTTGTGCCGGTACTCTCGCCCTGATGGATGCAGGTGTTCCTATGAAGAAGCCAGTTTCTGGTATCGCTATGGGTCTTATCAAGAACCCAGGTGAGGACAAGTACGCTATCCTCAGTGATATCCTCGGTGATGAGGACCACTTGGGTGATATGGACTTCAAGACCACAGGTACCCGCGATGGTTTGACTGCTACACAGATGGATATCAAGTGCGATGGTTTGAGCTTCGAGATTCTTGAGGAGGCTTTGATGCAGGCTAAGGCTGGTCGTGAGCACATCCTCAACTGCATGATGGAGACAATCTCTGAGCCACGTGCTGAGATGAAGCCACAGGTTCCACGTATCGTAGCATTCGATATCCCTAAGGAGTTCATCGGTGCTGTTATCGGCCCTGGTGGTAAGATTATCCAGCAGATGCAGGAGGATACTGGTGCTACTATCACTATCGAGGAGACTGATGGTAAGGGTCACGTACAGGTATCTGCTCCTAACAAGGATTCTATCGATGCAGCTTTGGCTAAGATCAAGGCTATCGTAGCTGTTCCTGAGGTTGGTGAGGTTTACGAGGGTACTGTTCGCTCTATCATGCCTTACGGTTGCTTCGTAGAGATTCTCCCAGGTAAGGATGGTTTGCTCCACATCTCTGAGATTGATTGGAAGCGTCTTGAGACAGTTGAAGAGGCTGGCATCAAGGAAGGCGACAAGATCAAGGTGAAGTTGATGGAGATTGATCCTAAGACTGGCAAGTACAAGCTCTCTCATCGTGTATTGATGGAGAAGCCAGAGGGTTATGTAGAGCGTGAGCGTCGTCCACGTCCTGAGCGTGGTGAGCGTCGTCCACGTCGCGACGACCGTCATGAGGGCCGTGGTGAGCGTCCAGCTCGTCAGCCTCGTCGTTATGAGCATCGCGGTGAGGAGCAGGCTCCAAGAGATTTCAACGATTCTCTCGACCACAACAATGATGTAGAATAATCCGTATTATACATTATTATATATAGGGCACGTTTTCAAAAGAAGCGTGCCCTTTTTCTGTCTATTGTGTAAACAGCGCTATGATAGAAGATAGTATAGTATTACAAGCGTGGCTTTTTGTCATGTTATTGGTATTCTTGCTTATAAAATGAAAGGTTTTTGCTGTTGTTTTTTAAAAAGTTCAATAAATATTGTTATATTGATAACATTTTTTGTACTTTTGCACTTGATAAAGCGTATTAGAGTTTAATTTTTATTAGTATTTTATGAAGAAGCAGTATCTACATTCTGCTGGAAGCATCAGGTTTAGTGCTTCCTTCATTAACAGAATGCTGTTGCTTTGTTTGTTGGGCATTGTAATGCCCCAGGCTATTTATTCAGCAACAAGCTATTCAGTTCAACAGAGAGAGACAGTTAGTGGAGTAATTATCGATGCAAACACACAGGAAACGATTGTTGGTGCAAGCATTATGTTAAAAGGTAGTTCTCAAGGTACAGTAACAGACATCGACGGTAAGTTCTCGCTGTCGGTAAGCAAACTTCCTGTAACATTGGTGGTTTCATATGTGGGTTATCAGAAGAAGGAAGTAAAGGTTTCCTCTCTGGATGGTGCCCTTACCATCAGTCTTACTGAAGACACTCAGATGATGGACGAAGTGATTGTGACAGGTTATGGTACTTTTAAGAAATCAGCTTATGCCGGTTCTGCGGCAAATGTGAAGGCCGACAAGATAGCCGATGTTCCTTCGGTATCTTTCCAGGATATGCTTCAGGGTAATGCCACTGGTGTGCAGTTTACATCAGCCTCTGGTCAGCCAGGTGCCTCTTCAAGTATCAATATTCGAGGCATGGGCTCTATCAATGCCGCCAACACACCGCTTTATGTAATTGATGGTGTGCCTATGATTAGTGGCAATATCAGTTCGTTAGATTCTGATTCAGGTCTCGACATTATGTCGACCATCAATACCAATGATATTCAGAGTATTACCGTCATCAAAGATGCTGCAGCTGCATCACTTTATGGTTCGCGTGCAGCCAATGGTGTCATCATTATTACTACCAAGCAGGGACAGCAGGGCAAGCCTAAGGTTTCTCTGCAGGCAGACTGGGGATTCTCTGACTTCGCCATGGAGTATCGCCCAGTAATGAGTGGCCAGCAGCGACGCGACTATATCTATAATGGTCTCTATGCGGGTGCGCTCCGTGACGGTGAGAGTGAAGAGGATGCCAAGGCCTATGCCGACGAGAACATCGATACTTATGCACCCGTGCCATGGTGTGGATTTGTAGATTGGGACGATGTGCTTTTCAAGAAAGGAAGCCATCAGCAGTATGAGGCATCTCTGTCTGGCGGAACAGACAAGTTCAAATATTATTCTTCACTGAGCTATCTCAAGCAGGAGGGTATCACACAGCGTTCTGGTCTGGAGCGTCTTTCGGGCAGACTGAATGTGGACTACAAGGCTACCAACAAGTTGACTCTTGGTGCCAATATCCTCTTCTCAAGTGTCAACCAGGACGTTTATAGCGAGGGATTCACCTATACTTCTCCTTTCTATTCTTCGAGAAGTGCAGTGACACCTTCCGATCCTGTATACAACGAGGATGGTACATGGAACCGCGCACTGATTCGTATCGGCGACCGCAACCCGGCACTTGCCAATGAATATGATTCTCAGCGTGAGTATGTCACCCGTACTTTCAATACCATTTATGGTCAGTATGAGTTTATCAAGGACTTGAAGTTCAAGACCACCTTTAGTTATGACTATATCACGACAAAGGGAAAAGATTGGGCTGACCCACGTACCTCAAATGGTGATGATATCAACGGTGGTATGTCGAAGAAGTTCTATGAGCGTCGTAAAATGATGTGGGGCAACCAACTTACCTATAAGCATACTATTGCAAACGTACATCATCTCGATGAGCTTTTAGGTTATGAGATTGACGATCAGTATCGCGATTATTTGTCAGGGTATGCTACCAACTTCGCCACTCCTGATAAGAACGACATCTCTAATGGTAAGAAGACGGAGTCGGTAGGCGGTTCTGATAGTCGCACACGTATGGTTTCTTATATCGGACGTGTAAACTATGATTATGACAACAAGTATTTTCTTGGACTCAGCTATCGTGTAGACGGCAGCTCTCGTTTGCAGCGTTCTCATCGTTGGGGTAACTTCTGGTCGGTATCTGGTGCATGGCGTATCATCGACGAGGACTTCATGAAACCAGTATCTGACTGGCTTACCGATCTGAAGCTTCGTGCATCTTATGGTGTGAATGGTACTTTGCCTTCCGACTATTATGGTTATATGGCATTGAGCAGCTTGAGCAACGGCTACAATGAGCAGCCTGCCATCATCATCTCGCAGCTTGCCAACGATAATTTGAAGTGGGAAACCAACTACAACTTGAATTTAGGTCTCGACTTCTCGCTCTTCAATCGTGTGAACGTTACCTTGGAGTATTATCTGCGTAACACCAAGAACCTTCTCATGGACAGTCCGGTGTCTATGACCACAGGTTTCAGCTCTTACCTCATGAACGTAGGACAGTTGAGAAATCAGGGTGTGGAATTGGAAATCAACTCTACCAATTTCAAGACCAAGGACTTTGAGTGGAAGACCACATTCAATCTTTCGCACAACACCAATAAGGTAGTCAACCTCGATGGCGATCAGACAGAGATAGTAAGCGGTACTCAGATTCACAAGATAGGTCATTCTTATCGTACCTTCTATATGATAGAATTTGCCGGCATCAATCCAGAGAATGGTAATCCTCAGTTCTATAAGAACGACCTGCTGGAGGATGGCTCTTATAACAAGGAAATCACCGAGAAGGCAAGCGAGGCTAAGTCGATTATGCTCGACAAGCATGCAGAGCCTAATGTTACTGGTGGTCTCTATAACAGCTTCCGCTATAAGTGGTTTGACTTGAGCTTCCTCTTCAACTATCAGTTTGGTGGTTGGTCGTACGACACTTGGGCGCAGAAGACCGAGCATGGTGGCTATGATATGGAGGCCAACATCCCAACATATTATGCTGACAGTTGGAAGAAGCCTGGCGATGTCACCAAGTACGAGCAGTTCTATGAGAAGAGTTCCCGTGTGGCAATGCACAAGATTACCAACAGCCGTCGTCTGCACAGCACTGATTTTCTGCGTCTGAAGGCCTTTACCCTTGGCTTCACCTTGCCAAAGCAGTGGCTCTCTTCTGTCGGCTTGAGCAATGCCCGTATCTATATGTCTGCCAATAACCTGTGGACATGGGCAGCCTGGGATTATTATGATCCGGAGTCTGTGGTTAACGGCAGTGCCACACAGGCCACCCCACCACTCAAGACAGTTACTTTCGGTTTGAATGTTAATTTCTAAAAATGAATGATTATGAACAAGATATATAAATATGTAATGATGGGAATCGTTGCTATAAGCATGTCTTCGTGTGGCAATGACTGGCTCGATCTTGATCCATCAACATCTGTGCCTACCAAGGTTACCTCAAAGTCTGAGGTTGATGCCACTCTGAACGGTATATATAGTACCATGCGGTCTCCTTACGCCTATTCTGGTCGATTGGTGTATTATGGCGATATGACTGGCGACGACATGCAGGCAGTCAGCTCTACCAAGCGTACTGCATCGGCTTATCTTTATGGCTTTACCAAGAGCAATGTGCCTTCTTCTTATTGGGCTTATCCATACAGTATTATTCAGAACTGCAATGTGATATTGACCAATATCGACAATATAGTGGTTTCTGATGCAGACAAGCAGACCATGAACGACTATAAGGGTCAGGCTCTTGCCCTCCGTGGTATGTCGCTTTTCGACTTGACCAAGCTCTATGGTTATCCCTATACCTATGACAATGGTGCCTCTTTGGGTGCCAGCATCGTAACTGATGTGGTCGAGAAGGACTATTTGCCTCAGCGCAGTACGGTGGCTCAATGTTACGAACAGATTATTAATGACTTGGAGGCAAGTATCAATTTGCTTGGCGAGAAGTTCAATAAGGGTAAGATCAACAAGTGGGCTGCCCTGACTCTCCTGAGTCGTGTGTATCTCTATCATGGTGACAACGAGAAGGCTCTTAATGCAGCCAAAGCTGCCATAGAGGGTGCTGAAAGTCATCAATATCAGCTGTGGACCAACGCAGAGTATCCCACAGCATGGTCGAACGATGTGAGTGAAGCTTCTACCAATAAGGGCGAGGTGCTCTTCGAGATCATCAACCTTACTACCGATTCTCCAGGAAAGGAAAGTTTAGGCTATCTCTATTCGCCTCATGGATACTATGATGGCTGTGTCACAAAATCGTTCTACAATTTCCTCAAGAAAGACAACGATGATGTTCGTCTGAAGATTATCAATGTGGCTACCAAGGCTCAAGGTTATTCTTCATCTGTTTATGGACGTGGATATGTCAACAAGTATCAGCCACAGCAAGGTGAGGGTGTTGAGGATGCTAATATTCCTTTGATTCGTCTCTCTGAAGCCTATCTCAATGCTGCTGAGGCTGCAGCCAAGTTGACAGCAGCAGGCAGCGACCATAATGCTGAGGCTGTACACTATCTTGGTGCTATCGTCAGCAGAGCCAATCCAGCTAAATCGGTCGATGCGTCTTCTACGGTTACTGTCGACCAGGTGCTTGATGAGCGTCGCAAGGAGTTGGTGGGTGAAGGACATCGTATGTTCGACCTACTGAGAAATGGCAAGAAGGTGGTGCGTGTGGAAGAGAGCAACAGCACTTTGAGCAAGACCAAGCATACTTGTGGCAAGGATTTTATGACCATAGGCGAGGGAGAAGACAATTTCTACAAGATAGTACTTCCTCTGCCATTGGCAGAACGCAATGTTAGTCACTTGCAGAATAATCCTGGTTACGGAGAATAATCCTTGAACAGGTAAAAGTAAATAAAGGAAATGAACAAAAACAACAAGTTTTTATTGGTAATGATGATGGTGATGCTGACGATGTTCAGCATCACCATTTCGGCTAAGGAGCATGCCGACGACAAGAAGTTGTCGTGCGATGGTCCCTATGTGGTCTATCAGACTGACGGTAGTGTAAGAGTTATCTCGGTAACTGAGAATGGCGAGGTGAAAGATACTGTCTATGCAGTCTTGCCAAAGGATTTTACTCTGCATGTGGCTGACCATGAGGGGAAATACCCTTTCTCTGTACGTCTGCATCCTATAGCTCGTCAGCCATGGAAGCAGAGTCAGGCAAGGAAAACCTTTGTGATGTCCGATCCTCATGGCAGACTCAACTTGGTTGTCAGCTTGCTGAAGGCCAATGGTATTATTGACAGCCAGTTACGCTGGGCTTATGGCGACAATCAGCTGGTGGTTATTGGCGACATCTTCGACCGAGGTTATGATGTGCCTCAGATTTTTTGGCTCTTCTACAAACTTGAGGCCGAGGCTGCCGAGTGTGGCGGTCGTGTTTCTGTGTTGTTGGGCAATCACGAGCCTATGGAGTTGGCTGGCGATATGCGTTACGCCAAGCCTAAATATAAGATGCTTGCCGACACCCTGGGAATTTCTTATCGCCATCTCTTCGGTTCGAATACTGAGCTGGGCCGATGGCTTGCCACACGTAATGCGATGCAGGTCATTGGACGCAACCTGTTTGTCCATGCAGGAATCAGTAAAGAGTTCTATGATCGTAACTTGAGTATCCCTGTGGTCAACGACACCATCAGCAGTGTGCTCTTTATGAAGAGCAAGCAGCGCAAGGCTCATTCTGAGTTCTGTAAGTTCCTTTATGGCAACCGTGGTCCCATTTGGTATCGTGGCTTGGTGCTGAAGACCAAGAAATGGTCGCCTTTGTCAAGCGATTCTCTCGATATGGTGCTTCAGCGATACGATGTGGATAGAATCTATGTTGGTCATACGATATTCAAGGACATTAAGCGTTTCTATAAGGGAAAGGTCATCGCCGTGAATGTCGACAATCTGGATAACTACAACCATCAGCGTGGCAGGGCTGTCCTGATAGATGAGGATAAGGTATATGTTGTCGGTGACAAGGGAATTAAGCGCAAGCTGTAGATAGTGTTTAGTATAGACTATCGTTATTGTTTTAGCATACTTTCGTTTGTGAGAGATCGGGATGTAAACTCCTGTTTCCACAAGCGAAAGTTTTTTCTTTTTAGGGGGAATCTATTCTTATTTGATAAGGCTTCAAGTCAAAGTAGGGGTGCAACTTAGAAATGTATAAAAACAATAAAGCCTCGCAAGTTTATGACTTGCAAGGCTTTGCTTGATGCGCTTCAAGATGGGCTTGAACCAACGACCCCCTGATTAACAGTCAGGTGCTCTAACCAACTGAGCTATTGAAGCATTAGAGGTAAATGATTTCTCATTTGCGGTTGCAAAGGTAGTGACTTTTTTTTATTCCACCAAATTTTTTTCGAAAAAAAATGAATTTTCAGTAAAAAAACATCATTTTTTTGTGATTTAGGCTTCTTTTTAGGATATAAATGAGTATTTTTGTAGGCGAAAGGCGTACTTCAACGCATAGTGTAGTTTTTAGAAATAAATAAACGAGATGATAAATAAATTATATGTAATGGTGCTCGCCATGGTGCTTGCCATGCCTGCATGGGCACAAAAGGAGAAAAATCACGACTTTGTGGTAGCTAAGAATATGGATGTATTCACGTCTATCTATAAGAATTTGGATATGATGTATGTGGATACACTCGATGCTGATGAGGTGATAGGCAACGGCATCAATGCCATGTTGCGGAGCCTTGATCCATACACAGAGTATTATCCAGAGTCGGAAGTGAAGGAACTCAAGAATATGCTTACGGGCAAGTATGCTGGTATAGGTTCGGTAGTGAGATACAACTATCAGTTGGGTTATACCGTTATCAGCGAGCCTTACGAGGGAATGCCAGCCCAGGAGGCAGGACTTAAGAAGGGTGACATCATTCTGAGTATTAACGACTCTACGATGAAGGGCAAGGAGGTGAGCTATGTGAGCGACCGCCTTCGCGGAGAGCCCGGCACGTCGTTTATTCTTAAGGTGAAGCGCCCAAGTACGGGCAAGGTGATGAAGGTGAAGCTCACCCGACGCACCATACAGATGCCATTTCTTCCTTATTATGGGTTGTTGGACGGTGGAATAGGTTATATTAATTTCAACTCCTTTACCGACCAGTGTGCCAAGGATGTGCGCCGTGCTTTTATCGACTTGAAGAAGCAGGGAGCCAAGAAACTTGTCTTCGACTTGCGTAACAATGGCGGAGGCTCTGTAAGCGAGGCGGTGAGCATTGTGAATATGTTCTTGCCCAAGGATAAGGTCGTGCTAACGATGAAGGGTAAGCTGCAGCGTGCCAACAATGAATACAAAACCACGGTGGAGCCTATTGATACGCTGATGCCTATCGTGGTGCTTGTGAGCGGAAATACTGCCAGCGCAGCCGAGATATTGAGTGGAAGCCTGCAGGATTATGACCGTGCTATTATATTAGGTACGCGCACGTATGGAAAGGGACTTGTTCAGGCTACGATGGATTTGCCTTACAATGGACAGATGAAACTTACCACGAGCAAGTATTACATTCCCAGCGGGCGATGCGTGCAGGCTCTCAACTATAAGCATGCCAAGGGTGGATATGTGGAGCATGTGCCCGATTCGCTTACCAAGGTGTTCTATACAGCAGGAGGACGTGAGGTACGTGATGGTGGTGGCGTGAAGCCGGATGTAGAGGTGAAGCCCGACTCGCTGCCCAATATCGCTTACTATCTGGCAGGAGCACGCGACAGTAACGAGCTGATGCTCAACTACGAGGTGGATTATATAGCCAAGCATCCTACGATAGCTCCGGCCAAGGATTTTGCTCTTACCGATGCTGATTACGAGGAGTTTAAGGCTCGTGTACTGAAAGCCGACTTCAAGTATGACAGAGAGACGGAGAAGTATCTGAAAGATCTGATGAAACTGGCCCGTTTTGAAGGTTATTATGATGATGCGAAGCCAGAATTCGATGCCCTTGCCAAGAAACTGAGTCACAATGTGGCCAAGGATCTCGACTATAACAAGCAGTACATCAAGCGCTTGCTCGAAAATGATATTGTGGCAGCCTACTATTATCAGGGTGGAGCTATCAGAAATTCCTTACGTTATGACAAGCAGGTGAAGGAAGCTGTCAGATTACTCAATACACCCGAAGAATATAAAAAACTCCTGAGGCCCAGCGAAAAAGAGGGCGAAAAGGTACACAAATGATTAAAAATGTGCATGTTGTAGAATAAAATATTCAAAAAACTTTGGTCAGAACCAAAAAAAATCGTAATTTTGCAACGTTCAGTGGAATGAGGGGCTCACAAAGAGTTCCTCATTTTATTTTAATAAGAAATATATGATAGATAAAAACGTCGTAAAAAAATTAGTTGACGAATGGCTCCAAGACAAGGAATATTTCTTGGTAAGCATTGAAATCAGTCCTGACGACAAGATTGTCGTTGAAATAGATCATGCCGATGGTGTGTGGATAGAGGACTGTGTGGCCCTGAGCAGATTTATAGAGGACCACTTGAATCGTGATGAGGAGGACTATGAGCTGGAAGTTGGTTCTGCAGGACTTGGGCAGCCTTTCAAGGTACCACAGCAGTACGTCAACTTCATCGGTAAGGAGGTGGAGGTGCTCGATGCTGATGGCAAGAAGGTGAAGGGCATTCTGAATTCTGTAGATGGCAACGACTTCAGTGTGAGTGTTGAGGAGAAAGTAAAGGTAGAAGGCAAGAAGCGCCCTGTGAAGCAGGACGTGCTGCATACCTATCAGATGGATAAGGTAAAATATACAAAATACGTAATAAGTTTCAAATAAGCTATGGCAGTAAAGAAAATGCAAGAAGAAACTGCGAGTATGATTGATACATTCCGCGAGTTTAAAGAAACCAAGAATATCGACCGTACTACATTGGTGAGCGTGTTGGAGGAAAGCTTCCGCAATGTGCTTGCCAAGATTTTCGGTAGTGATGAAAACTTCGACGTCATCGTAAACCCAGACAAGGGTGACTTCGAAATCTACCGCAACCGTGTGGTTGTAGCAGATGGCGAGGTGGAGGATGAGAACAAAGAGATCCCATTGGCTGAGGCACGCAAGATCCAGGCTGACTACGAGGTTGGCGAGGATGTGAGCGAGAAGGTTGATTTCAATAAGTTTGGCCGTCGTGCCATCCTGAACCTTCGTCAGACATTGGCATCCAAGATTCTCGAGCTGGAGCATGACTCATTGTACAACAAGTACAAGGACCGTGTGGGTCAGGTTATCTCTGGTGAGGTATATCAGGTATGGAAGCGCGAAGTACTCATTGTAGACGATGAGAACAATGAGTTGATCCTGCCTAAGTCAGAGCAGATTCCTGCCGACGTATATCGTAAAGGTGAGACCGTGCGTGCCGTCATCCTGAGAGTGGACAACGAGAACAACAATCCAAAGATTATCCTCAGCCGTACAGCTCCCATCTTCTTGCAGCGACTCCTCGAGGCCGAAGTGCCTGAGATCAATGATGGTCTTATTGCCATCCGTCGCATAGCACGTATGCCTGGTGAGCGTGCCAAGATAGCAGTAGAGTCTTTTGATGAGCGCATAGACCCAGTAGGAGCCTGTGTCGGTGTAAAGGGAAGCCGTGTACATGGTATCGTGCGCGAGCTTTGCAACGAGAACCTCGACGTTATCAATTACTCAAGCAACATCAAGCTCTTCATCCAGCGTGCGTTGGCTCCTGCCCAGATTACCTCTGTCAATATCGACGAGGAAAATCACAAGGCAGAGGTGTATTTGCAGCCAGAGGAGGTAAGTTTGGCTATTGGTCGTGGTGGTATGAACATCAAGTTGGCTTCCATGCTCACCGAGTACACCATCGATGTATTCCGTGAAATCAATGAGGCAGATGCTGATGAGGATATCTATCTGGACGAGTTTTCTGACGAAATTGACCAGTGGGTGATTGATGCCATCAAGGGTATTGGTCTTGATACCGCCAAGCAGGTGCTGAAGGCTCCACGCAACATGCTGATTGAGAAGGCAGACCTCGAAGAGGAAACTGTTGACAGTGTCTTGAAAGTATTGCGTGCCGAGTTCGAAAATTAATAAATTAAAAAGAAGGAGATAGAAAGTATAAATATGAGCATCAGATTAAACAAAGCACTACGTGAATTGAACATAGGACTTCAGACGGCAGTTGAATTCCTGGAAAAAAGAAACGAATTAGGGGAGGTGAAAGCCGAACTGAACTTCAAGTTGAGCGACGAACAATATAAGGCGCTCAATGATGCCTTCAGTCAGGATAAGGAAGTTCGTAATCAGGCAGAAAAGCTCTTCACTAAGAAGACCAAAGAGAAGAAGCGTGCACCAGAGCCTAAGGACAACCGCGCCGAAAGCATCCTCGAGTCAAGCCGCCAGCAGCAGTTTAAGCCGCTGGGCAAGATTGACCTGGACCAAATCGGCAAGGCAAATGCTGCTCAGTCTGCTGCTCCTAAAAAGACAGAGGCGAAGGAAACAGAGACTGCTGCCGTCAGTCCTGCGCCAGTAAACAATGCTCCTAAGAAGGAGGAAAAGCCTGTTGAGACAGCTCCTGTAGTAGAAAAAACTCAGAAGTCTGATGTAGAGTCTGTTGCCAAGCAGCCAGAAGTTAAGGCGGAAAATAAGTCTGAAAAGGTGGAAGTCAAGCCTGTCAACAAGCCAGAAGCTAAGGAAAGTAAGCCTGAGGTGAAGGAAAGCAAGCCTGAAGCTAAGGAAGAAAAGGCTGCCAGTCAGCCTGTAGCAGCTCAGCCAGCTGCAACCAATACGGTCTTCACACTTAAGAGCGAGCAGAAGTTTGCTGCCAATGAGCCTAAGGTGCTCGGAAAGATAGACCTTTCTACCCTTAATCAGAGCACTCGTCCTAAGAAGAAGACCAAGGAGGAGCGCCGTAAGGAGCGTGAGGACAAGTTTGCCCAGCAACATAGCGAGCGTAAGAAGCGTGTGCGCATCAATAAGGAGCGTGTAGACATCAATGCCGAGTCTTCGCAGGGCAATAACGGCAAGAACAACAATAACAATGGCGGCAACCAGAACAATAACAATAATGGTGGCGGCAAGAAAAAGAATAAAAACAAGAATAAGAACAATAACAACAAGGGCAATAACCAGCGTCAGATAGAGGTCGACGACGAGGCTGTAGCACGCCAGGTAAAGGAAACCCTTGCCCGTCTTACAAGCAAGAGCCAGAACAAGAAGGGTGCTAAGTACCGTAAGGAAAAGCGCGAGGCTGTGCAGGAGAAACTTCAGGACCAGGTTCGTCAGGAGCAGAAGGAGAGTAAGATACTGAAACTCACAGAGTTCGTGACCGTAAGCGAATTGGCTACGATGATGGATATCAGCGTTACTCAGGTTATCTCTACCTTGATGGGTGTTGGAATCATGGTATCTATCAACCAGCGTCTGGATGCAGAGACCATCAATATGGTGGCTGAGGAGTTCGGCTTCAAGACCGAATATGTCAGCGCTGAGGTTCAGGAAGCTGTCAGCGAGGAAGTGGATGATGAGAACGATTTGGTTCCACGTGCTCCAATCGTAACTGTGATGGGTCACGTAGACCATGGTAAGACTTCTTTGCTCGACTACATCCGCAATACCAATGTGATTGCCGGTGAGGCGGGTGGTATTACCCAGCACATCGGTGCTTACAGTGTGACCCTGAAAAGCGGTCGCAAGGTGACATTCCTTGATACTCCAGGTCACGAGGCGTTCACCGCCATGCGTGCCCGTGGTGCTCAGGCCACCGATATCGCCATCATCATCATCGCAGCCGATGACTCTGTGATGCCTACTACCAAGGAGGCTATCGCTCATGCGCAGGCTGCCGGTGTACCAATGGTATTCGCTATCAACAAGATTGATAAGCCAGGTGCTAACCCAGACCGTATCCGTGAGGACTTGGCTAACATGAACCTGCTCGTTGAGGAGTGGGGTGGTAAGTATCAGTGCCAGGAAATCAGTGCCAAGAAGGGTATCGGTGTTCACGATCTGCTCGACAAGGTACTCCTCGAGGCTGATATGCTCGACTTGAAGGCTAACCCTAACCGTCGTGCCACAGGTACCATCATCGAGTCTTCTCTTGACAAGGGACGTGGATATGTATCTACCGTATTGGTTGCCAACGGTACTCTGAAGGTAGGCGATATCGTACTTGCCGGTACTTCTTGGGGTCGCGTGAAGGCGATGTTCAATGAGCGTAATGCCAATATCAAGTCGGCTGCTCCTGCAGAGCCTGCCATTATCCTTGGTTTGAATGGTGCGCCTACAGCCGGTGATCAGTTCCATGTTATCGAGACTGAACAGGAGGCTCGCGAAATCGCCAACAAGCGTGAGCAGTTGCAGCGTGAGCAGGGTTTGCGTACTCAGAAGCGCTTGACTCTTGGTGATATCTCTCACCGTATCGCACGTGGTGAATTCCATGAGTTGAATGTCATTGTGAAGGGTGATACCGACGGTTCTGTTGAGGCTTTGAGCGACTCATTCATCAAACTTTCTACCGAGAAGGTTCAGGTGAACGTAGTCAACAAGGCTGTGGGTCAGATTTCTGAGAACGATGTCATGCTGGCTTCTGCTTCAGATGCTGTCATCGTTGGTTTCCAGGTTCGTCCTTCTGCCGATGCTCGCAAGGCTGCCGACCGTGAGGGTGTGGAAATCAACACTTACTCCATCATCTACGATGCTATCGACGATATCAAGAGCGCTATGGTCGGTATGCTCGACAAGGTGAAGAAGGAGATTGTTACTGGTCAGGTAGAGGTGAAGCAGACCTTCAAGATCAGTAAGGTGGGTACTATCGCCGGTGGTCTTGTTACCGAGGGTAAGGTACATGCCAAGGATAAAGCCCGTGTTATCCGTGACGGTATCGTGATTCGTACAGCAGATATCGGAGCCTTGAAGCGTTATAAGGATGATGTGAAGGAGGTGGTTACCGGTATGGAGTGCGGTTTGAGCCTTGTCAACTACAACGATATTCAGGAAGGTGACGTTATCGAGACCTTCACAGAGATCGAGGTAGAGCAGAAACTTTAATAAAGTGAAGAGTGAATGAGGAGCGAAGAATTGGAAATGAGGAGTAAGAAACGTAGTTTCGGTCAAATCACCTTTCCTTTCGCTCTATCATATATATAATATAATAAGGTAGGGATGAGCCTCAAGAGGTTTATCCCTATTTATGGTTAAAATAACGAAAGGTTATTCTGAATAACAATGGCAGAGAAAGAGAAAGAACAAAATCAGGTTGTCAAGGACGTGATAGACCAGAAATATGAGTATGGCTTTACCACCGACGTGCATACTGAAATCATAGAGAAAGGACTCAACGAGGATGTTGTGCGCCTTATCTCTCAGAAGAAAGGAGAGCCCGAATGGATGCTTGAATTTCGTCTGAAAGCCTACCATTACTGGAAGACACTTAGGGAACCAAAGTGGGGACATGTACATGTGCCACCTGTCAACTATCAGGAGATATCTTACTATGCCGACCCATTGGCTAAGAAGCCTAAGAACAAGGAGATAGACCCTGAGTTGGAGAAGACATTCGACAAGCTTGGCATTCCTCTGGAGGAGCGCTTGGCTCTGAGTGGAACCGCAGTAGACGCCATCATGGACTCCGTGTCGGTGAAGACAACTTTCAAGGAGAAGCTTCGAGAGAAGGGCGTTATTTTCTGCAGTATTGGTGAGGCCATCAAGGAACATCCCGATTTGGTGAAAGAGTATTTGGGAACAGTAGTGCCATATCGCGACAACTTCTATGCAGCCTTGAACAGTTGTGTGTTCAGTGACGGTTCCTTTGTCTATATTCCAAAGGGTGTTCGCTGTCCTATGGAGTTGAGCAGCTATTTCCGCATTAATGCCCGCAATACAGGTCAGTTTGAGCGTACGTTGATTATTGCCGACGACGATGCCTACGTTTCTTACTTAGAGGGATGTACAGCACCTATGCGTGATGAGAACCAGCTCCATGCGGCTATTGTCGAGATTATCGTTAAGGACAATGCCGAGGTGAAGTATTCTACCGTTCAGAACTGGTATCCTGGTGATGAACATGGAAAGGGTGGAGTCTTGAATCTCGTGACCAAGCGAGGCGACTTGCGTGGTGTCAACTCGAAGTTGAGTTGGACTCAGGTAGAGACGGGCTCCGCCATTACCTGGAAGTATCCTTCCTGTGTCCTGCGTGGCGACAACTCTGTAGCTGAGTTTTACAGTGTGGCTGTTACCAACAATTATCAGGAGGCCGATACAGGTACCAAGATGATTCATATGGGTAAGAATACCAAGAGTACCATTATATCGAAAGGTATCTCGGCAGGACATAGCCAGAACTCTTATCGCGGTCTGGTACGTGCCACTGCTAATGCCGACAATGCACGTAACTACAGTTCTTGCGACTCATTGTTGTTGGGCAGTGATTGTGGAGCACATACTTTCCCATATATGGATGCGCAAAACGATACCGCCGTGTTCGAGCATGAGGCAACCACCTCGAAGATTTCGGAAGACCAGCTCTTCTATTGCAATCAGCGAGGCATTCCAACTGAGGAGGCAGTCGGCCTGATCGTAAATGGTTATGCCAAGGATGTGCTCAACAAGTTGCCTATGGAGTTTGCCGTTGAGGCACAGAAACTCCTGAGTGTTTCACTCGAAGGAACCGTAGGATAATCATCATAATTCTCGATGAAATCAATAAAAATTGACTAAAATTATGTTAGAGGTAAAGAATCTGCATGCAACTATTGCAGGCAAAGAAATATTGAAAGGTATCAACCTGACTATTAATGACGGTGAGATACATGCGATTATGGGACCTAACGGTTCTGGTAAGTCAACCTTGAGTGCTGTGCTCACAGGCAACCCTCTCTATACAGTAACTGAGGGTGAGGCTATCTTCAACGGCAAGAACCTGCTGGATATGAAGCCAGAGGACCGTGCCCGCGAAGGTTTGTTCCTTTCTTTCCAATATCCAGTAGAGATTCCTGGCGTATCTATGACCAACTTCATGCGTGCTGCCATCAATGCCAAGCGCGAGTATCAGGGTTTGGAGCCTTTGAATACAAGTGAGTTTATGAAACTGATGCGCGAGAAGCGAGAGTTGGTAGAACTTGACAGCAAGTTGGCTCGCCGTTCTGTAAACGAAGGTTTCTCTGGTGGAGAGAAGAAGCGCAATGAGATTTTCCAGATGGCAATGTTGGAGCCAAAGCTCTCTATCCTTGATGAGACAGACTCTGGTCTCGATGTAGATGCGATGCGTATTGTGGCTGATGGCGTGAATAAGATGCATACCGACAAGACTTCTGCCATCGTCATCACTCACTATGAGCGTCTGCTCGATATGATTAAGCCAAGTGTGGTTCACGTACTCTATAAGGGTAGAATCGTGAAGACTGCCGGTCCTGAACTTGCCAAGGAGATTGAGGCTCGTGGCTACGACTGGATCAAGGCTGAGGTAGATGAAAAAGAATAAATGATAATGTCTCAATCATAACAGGCTTTGCCATGAAAGGCAAGCCTCTGTTTATTCATTGTTGTTTATTAATTATAAATAGAATATTATGCATTCAGAAAAACAATATTTAGACTTGTATCAGTCTTCGTCGAGAATGATCAAGAAGAACAGTGCCGAGGTGCTCAATGCTGTGCGCGATGCAGCTTTCGAGGACTTCCGTCGCCTGGGCTTTCCTTCTCGCAAGGTGGAGAGATACAAGTACACAGATATGAGTGCCATCTTCGAGCCCGACTATGGTTTGAACCTGAATCGACTGGAGATTCCTGTAGACCCTTATCAGGCTTTCCGTTGTGATGTGCCCAATCTCAGTACTTCGCTATACTTCGTGGTTAATGATGCTTTCTATAACAAAGCTCTTCCAAAGGTAGAACTTCCAGAGGGCGTTATCGTGGATTCTTTGAGCAAGATTGCTGCAGAAAACCCTGAATTCATCGGGAAATACTATGCTAAGATTGCCAAAACAGACGAGGATGGCATTACTGCCCTGAATACAGTCTTGGCTCAGGATGGCTTGTTCATCTATGTGCCCAAGAATGTAAAGGTGGAGCGTACTGTGCAGGTCATCAATATTCTTCGCTCGGATGTCGACCTGATGGTGAATCGTCGTGTTCTCATCGTCTTGGAGCAGGGTGCTGAGGCAAAGTTCCTTTTCTGCGACCATGCAGCTGACGACAAGAATTTCCTTGCCACACAGGTTATTGAGGCTTTTGTAGGCGAGAATGCGAGTCTTGATCTTTATTGTCTTGAGGAGACTCATTACAAGAACCGTCGTGTCAGCAATGTTTATATAGAGCAGCAGGCCAACAGCCGTGTGAACCATAATGTGATTACCCTTCATAATGGTATCACCCGCAACCGTCTCGACTTGGTGTTCAAGGGCGAGGGAGCAGAATGTTTCTGCAATGGTTGTGTCATTGCCGATAAGAATCAGGTGGTGGATAACAATACACTTATTGATCATCAGGTGGGACATTGTACCAGCAATGAACTTTATAAATATGTACTCGATGGTGAGGCCCGAGGAGCCTTTGCTGGTCGTGTGTTGGTACGTCATGGTGCCCAGAAGACAATATCTCAGGAAACTAATCAGAATCTTTGTGCCACCAAGACTGCCCGTATGTTCACCCAGCCTATGTTGGAGATATATGCCGATGATGTGAAGTGTGCGCACGGTAGTACTGTTGGTCAGCTCAACGATGCCGCATTGTTCTATATGCAGCAGCGTGGTGTGAGCCGCGAGGAGGCTAAGTTGCTCCTTCAGTTTGCATTTATCAACGAAGTCATCGACAAGATGGAGTTGGAGCCATTGCGCGACCGTCTGCATCATCTTGTAGAAAAACGCTTCCGTGGTGAACTCAACAAGTGTGAGGGATGCAAGCTTTGCAAGTAGATAATTATGTAGTTAAAGGAGTTAAGAAGTTAAAGGAGTTAAGACAATTGTTATATTGTTTGAGATTCCTTTTGAAAACAGATTTACCGATGTCTTAACTTCTTTAACTCCTTAACTTCTTAACTCCTTAAAATTATGTATGATATTAACAAAGTAAGAGCCGATTTCCCGATACTTTCGAGAACGGTGTACGACAAGCCTTTGGTTTATCTCGATAATGCTGCTACTACACAGAAGCCTTTATGTGTGCTTGATGCTATGCGTGACGAATATCTTAACGTCAATGCCAATGTGCATAGAGGTGTGCATTACCTTTCTCAGCAGGCTACAGATCTTCATGAGGCTGCCCGCGAGACAGTACGCAAGTTTATCAATGCTCCCAAAGTAGAGGAAATCATCTTTACCCGTGGTACTACCGAGAGTCTGAATCTCGTTGTCTCCTCTTTCTGCGATGAGTTTATGAGCGAGGGCGACGAGGTCATCATCTCTACTATGGAGCACCATTCCAATATTGTGCCTTGGCAGTTGCAGGCAGCTAAGAAAGGCATTGCCATCCGTGTTATCCCTATTAACGAAAAAGGAGAGATAAACATTGATGAATTCGCCAGTTTGTTCAACGAACGTACCAAGATTGTCAGTATTACCCAGGTAAGCAATGTGCTCGGTACGGTGAATCCTGTGAAAGAGATGATTAAGATAGCTCATGAGCATGATGTGCCCGTGATGGTGGATGGAGCTCAGAGCACACCTCATTTCAAAGTCGATGTACAGGACTTGGATTGTGAGTTCTTTGCTTTCAGTGGTCATAAGATATATGGACCTACAGGTATCGGCGTGCTCTACGGCAAGGAAGAATGGCTTGACCGTATGCCTCCTTACCAGGGAGGTGGCGAGATGATAGAGAGTGTGAGCTTCGAAAAGACCACTTTCGAGAAGTTGCCCTTCAAGTTTGAGGCAGGAACTCCCGATTATGTGGCTACTCATGGTTTGGCCAAAGCCATCGATTATGTGTCGGCTCTTGGTATGGACAATATTGCCCAGCACGAGAAAGAACTTACACGCTACTGTATGGAACAGATGCGAACCATCGATGGAATCAGACTTTTTGGAGAGCAAGAAGGCAAGGATGCTGTGGTAAGTTTCCTTGTAGGCGATATTCATCACATGGATATGGGCACACTCCTCGACCGTCTTGGCATTGCAGTTCGTACAGGTCATCATTGTGCTCAGCCTCTGATGGACCGTTATGGCATCTTAGGAACTGTTCGAGCCAGCTTTGCGCTCTATAATACCAAGGAAGAGGTTGATGCCTTGGTAGCAGGAGTGAAGCGTGTGGCACAGATGTTTTAGTACAGAATCTCAAAACACTTTTGACCTGTATGGTTGGCACGCCCTGAAAGGGCAGAAGCTCTTAGCCCAGGGCAGCGCCCTGGGTTGTTTTGGACGCAAATCTGTCGCCCTGTAAGGGCAAAAGCTTTAAAATACCGGACAATATACAAAGCTTTTGCCCTTACAGGGCGCCTTGCTGATTGCTATTATACCCAGGGCGTTGCCCTGGGCTAAGAGCTTCTGCCCCTTCAGGGCGTGCTGCTTCTGGAACTTTTGGGCCATCAGCCCGTACTTAAACCACTTGCGAAACTTGAATACCTTATTATATATACTGATACAGAAAGCATGTCTGTTCATTTAATAAACAGAACTTTATTCTTCAAAGAATATAAAAATACATCTGATAGAATAGAAATATATGATAGTGTACAATTTTGTATAGCTATAATATGTGAAAAGCACTAATTTTGCCATCGAAAAATAGCTAAAAACAAATGAAAAAATTAATCTTAAGTATTTGCCTGTTGTTTGCATTGAGCTCTATGGCTCAGCAACCCATCGACAGAAAGAAGGTGGTAGAGCGTAACAATCCACATGTTACAACAATGGATTCGCTCAACTCGCTCTCTGTAGGTAATGGTGGTTTTGCCATGACCGTAGATGGAACAGGTCTGCAGTCTTTCCCTAAGTCCTATTCTCACGGTGTTCCATTGGGAACCATGAGCGACTGGGGCTGGCATTCTTTTGCCAATCCGGAGAATTATCAACCAGAGGAAAGCTGGCGTTATTATGATTTTGGCAGAGGCCGTAAGGAACCTTATGCCACACAGGTAAAGGACAACAAACGAGCCAAGGCTGCTGGCGACTGGTATCGCGTAAACCCTCATCGTCTGCATTTGGGTACATTGGGATTGTCTCTGGGTGCAGATCCTAAGCAGATCAAGCAGATAGACCAGACACTGAATATGTGGGAAGGTATGATCAAGAGCAGTTTTATATATAAAGGTAAGGCATACCAAGTGGAAACAACCTGCGACCCTGTTCTCGATATGATAGCTACCCATATTCAGTCTAAGGGAACCATCGCTGTGGATGTACGCTTCGCTTATCCTACTGGCGGACATTGCGATGATGCCTGCGACTGGACTAAAGATAAGTTGCATTCCACGACACTTGTTGCTCAAACATCCAACTCTGCAGTTTTAAAGAGAATAATCGATGAAACCGTATATTTTGTGATGTTAAGATGGCAAGGCGCTGCTAAATTAAAGCAGAAAGGCAAGAACTTCTATCAGTTGCAAGCCAAGTCTTCTGACCTGAAACTTACCTGCGAATATGCTGAGCAGACATCCACAGCCAACAAGACCTTTGCCGAAGTAGCTGACGCTGCCAAGGCATACTGGATGGGTTATTGGAAAAAAGGTGGTATGGCAGACTTCTCCAACTGCAAGGATCCCCGTGCCAAGGAGATGGAGCGTCGTGTAGTATTGAGCCAGTATCTGCTCGCCATTCAGGATGCAGGCGATACACCTCCACAGGAGACAGGACTCACCTATAATTCATGGTTTGGCAAATTTCATTTGGAGATGATTCTCTGGCATCAGGCACAGTTTGCCTTGTGGGGACACCCTGAGATGTTGGAACGTTCACTTTCCTGGTACTTCAAGGCAGAAGCCAATGCCCGCAAGATAGCCGAGCGACAGGGCTTCAAGGGAGTGCGCTGGATGAAGATGACCGACCCTTGGGTAGGCGAGGCACCTTCAGGAGTGGGAAGTTTCCTGATCTGGCAACAGCCTCACCTTATTTATTTGGCAGAGTTGCTCTATCGTGCCAACCCAACACCTGCACTCTTGCAGAAATATGCACGCTTGGTCGATGAAACCGCCGAGTTTATGGGTGACTTCGCTGATTATGACAAGCAGAACGACCGCTATATCCTTCGTGGTTGTATAGCAGCTCAGGAAACTCTGCCAGCAGCAACAACCATCAATCCTCCTTTCGAGTTGAGTCAGTGGCATTGTGCCCTTCAGATTGCACAGACCTGGCGTGAGCGATTGGGCAAGGAGCGCAATGCACATTGGGATGATGTCATTCAGAAGATATCTCCATTGGCATCCAAGGACAGTCTGTATCTCGCGGCAGAGACCGAGCCTGATACTTATAAGAATGAAAAGATGTACAGCGATCACCCAGCAGTGATGGGAGCGATAGGTTTGTTCCCATACAACAGTCGTCAGATTGACTTTGCCAAGATGAAGAAGACCGAGCAGTGGATTTGGAAGAACTGGAAGTGGGAGACATCCTGGGGATGGGATTATCCAATGATGGCTATGGGAGCCGCTCGCATGGGAGAGCCCGAGAATGCAGTTGGAGCCTTGCTGATGAAGCAGCAGAAGAACACCTATTTGGTAAGTGGTCATAATTATCAGGATGGTCGTCTTCGTCTTTATCTTCCTGGCAATGGAGGTTACCTGATGGCTGTAGCTATGATGTGTGCAGGCTGGGACGGAAGTGTTCATCCCAATCCAGGTTTCCCACAAGATGGCAACTGGGATGTGAAATGGGAAGGCTTGAAGCCCCTCTTTTAGTCTGGTAGGAGAAAAAGCCACACTGCTAAATACGCTCGTAAATACAACAATAAACTTATATAAACTTAAAAAATCATTTTATGCAAAACAAATCACTTATGTTCCAAGTATGCATGGTATTGTTCATGCTACTGGTGGTTCCTGTGAAAGGCCTCGCTCAAGGGGTGACTATTTCAGGACAAGTGACGGATGACATGGATGTAGTTATCGGTGCGACGGTAAAAGTTGTGCCAGGTAATACAGGCACCGTTACCGACGTGGATGGTAACTTTAAGCTGACCGTTCCTTCATCTGCCAAGTCTTTGGTTATTTCTTATGTAGGTTACAAGACAAAGACAGTAGACATCAAGGGTCGTACACAGATTAATGTACAGCTCGAGCCCGAGGCTCAGATGCTCGACGAGGTTGTTTCTATTGGTTATGCTAAGGTAAAAAAGAAAGATTTGACTGGTGCAACAGCTTCTGTAAATGGTAAGGAATTGGTAAATGTACCTGTTACATCTGCTGCACAAGCTTTAGCAGGAAAAGCTGCGGGCGTTAATATTATTTCTAAAAGTGGTGCACCAGGTTCCAGTTCTACTGTAACAGTTCGTGGTGGTATGTCCTTAACTCAAGGCTCAGAGCCGCTGTATATTGTGGATGGCTTCGAAATGAGCAATGCCTTGGAGAATATTGATGTAAATGATATTGAGAGTATTGATGTTTTGAAGGATGCTTCTTCTACTGCGATTTATGGTGCTCGTGGATCTAATGGTATAATATTGATTACTACAAAATCAGGTCATAAAGGTAAGACCCAAATCAACTATAACACTTATTTTGCTTTTGATGTGTTGTCTAAGAAGTTGGGTATGATGAGTAATGCTGCTGATTTTGTTAAATATCAGTATGAGATGGCAGCTTTGAATGGTAAGGCTTCTATTTGGAGTAATGTGTTTGATAATGGTAAGGCAACAGATGAAGCTGATTTTTATACGGATGTTTATGATCGTATAGAAAGTAATTATGCAAATGCAGCTTCTTTAGATTGGCAGGATGAAGTCTTTGGCGGTTCTGCTTTCAAGCAAAATCACAACATTAATATTACTACCGGTACCGATAAGACTCAGGTAATGTTGAGCTACAATTATTATAATCAAGATGGATTGTTGGCTAACCATAATGACAAAAAGAATTCTTTCCGTGCAAAGGTGAATTCTGAGCTTTATAAAGGAATCCGTCTGGATGTGAACACAATGTTTAGTGGACGTAGTGTCCATGGCGGAGGAGCTTATTCAGGAATGAAGAGTGTCCTTCTTCAACCCATTACAGGAGGTACTATGTTTACTCTGGATCAACTGCTTAATGAACAGACTTATCCAGATTTTTCCAGTCTTGACTCTTCTTACGATACTGCCAATCCGTTGATTCAAAATCTTGCTTCAACAAGTAAAAAACATTCACGTCTTTTTACTGTTAATGCTGGTTTGGAATTTGATTTTTTGAAACATTTTACTTGGCGTACAGCTGGTAGTTATACTTGGAGCAATGCCAAGTCAACTTCTTTTGCAGATGAAAGATCTACATCTTACATCATGGATCCTGTTAATACGGGTATTAACGGTAGTATAGGTAATAGTGAAAGCTATAAGTGGCAGGTTACTAATACATTGAATTATCAACAAACTTTTGCAAAGAAGCATAAAATAACAGCTTTGTTGGGTCAAGAAACGACTTACTCTGAGTCAGAGAGTAATTCTATGACCTTAAATAAGTTCCCTGTTCCTAACCATGGCTTGGATGATATTTCTGTAGCTAATGTAAAGGAAAAAAGCTCGGGACATTCTCATAGTGGAATCGTTTCTTTCTTCGGTCGTTTGAATTACAATTACGATGAACGTTATATATTGACAGCGTCTCTTCGTGCTGATGGCTCTTCCAAGTTCGCTCGTGGTCATCAGTGGGGATATTTCCCTTCTATTGCAGGTGCTTGGCGTATCTCAGAGGAAAAATTCTTTAAGGATAAACCGATCAATGATGTGGTTAGTAGTTTGAAGTTACGTGTGGGTTATGGTGCTACAGGAAATAATGATATTTCTGATTATCTGTATCGTACCAACGTATCACAGACCATCTATCCTATGAATAACAGTACCACTAATCCAGCTTATGCATTGAGTGGTACACTTGGAAATAGTGCTTTGCAGTGGGAATCTTTAAATTCCACCAATATTGGTGTGGACGTATCTTTTCTTAACAGTCGTATTAATTTGACTGCAGAATGGTATAACAACGAAGCAAGCAACTTGTTGATGCAGAGTGTTGTCCCTGCAAGTACAGGTTATTCTTACCAATATCAGAATATTGGTAAGATGCGCAATCGTGGTTGGGAATTTACTTTGAATACAGTCAATGTACAGACTAAGAATTTCCGTTGGACTTCTGATTTGAATCTATCTTTCAATAAGTCAAAGGTGATTTCTTTGGAAAACGGACAAGACAGTAAAGTGTTCACTGTTGGTGGTAACAGAAGTGGTTCTGTAACTTATTATGCAACAGTAGGTCAAGAGTTGGGAGATATGTATGGTTATAAATACGAAGGTATCTATACAACCGATGATTTCGAAGAAGTAAATGGTAAGTTTGTACTTAAAGAAGGTGTAGTCTCTGTAGATAAGACAAATATCCAGCCTGGTGACATCAAGTTTGCAGCAGACAACGAGGATGGAACCAAGTTTACAAAAAAGATGGTTAAAATAGGTAACGGTACACCTGATTGCGTTGGTGGTTTCAACAATACGCTCACCTATAAAGGCTTCGATTTCAACATGTTTATGAAGTTCTCAATAGGAAATGACATTTACAATGCCACTAAGCATAGCTTGAGCCCATACGCCATGTTCCAAAATGTTCCTTCAGAATTTGGTGACAACTATTATCGTCTCATAGATCCAACGACAGGTAAAACTGCGACTACGTTAGCTCGTTTGAAGGAATTAAATCCAAATGAAACTTCTCGTACATGGAGTCCAAGCAAGGTGAATACCAATTGTATCACTTATCCTTCTTCTTATTATGTTGAAGATGGTTCATATTTACGTTTGTCGCAGATTACTTTGGGTTATACATTCCCTAAAGCTTGGGTGAACAAGGCATATATCAGCAATGCCCGTATATACTTTACAGTTTATAATGTGGCAACCATTACAGGTTATGACGGTTATGATCCAGAGGTATCTGCTGCAAATGGTGTAGCTACAACCCCTGGTTATGACAGTTCTACTTACCCTCGCTCAAGGAGCTTTGTTGTGGGCTTGAATGTTACATTCTAAGTTTAAGTGTAAAATATTAAATACGAAAAGTAATGAAGATAAATAAGATATTCGTGGCTGTAATGGCTACAATCGGATTGACCTCTTGTAACGATTGGCTTGATATGGAGGCATATAAATCTGACGATACAGAGTTCGCTTTTCAGAATGAAACTAATGCAGACTTGTTCGTACAAGGATGTTATAGAGGTATTGTCCCAGGCGATTTTTATTATCAAATGGGCATGGGTGATGGCGTTATGCATTCATGTGAGGATGGAACAACCAACAACTCTAAGTATAATATTTGTAACTATAAGTATGATGCTACTACTCCTACGACATTGACAGGAGTATATAATGAAGAGTATGGTGCAATAGAGCAAGCTAATATTGCCATCAAAAACTTGAGTGAAATGGCAGAGAGCAATAAGCGTAACTCAATGTTAGGTGAGGCTTTGTGCCTTCGTGCTTTCGGTTATCTTAACTTAATACGTGTTTATGGTGATGTTCCAGCTCGTTGGTTGCCTATGGATGATATTTCAGATAAGAATGAGGCCTTGTATCCAAAGCGTACTTCACGTGATGAAATCTATGACAAGATAATCGCAGACCTTCAGCAGGCGGTTGATTATTTGCCATGGTTCTCTGAGAGTGGATATGCAACTACAGAACGCTTTACTAAGCAGGCAGCTTATGCTTTACTTGCACGTACAGCGCTATATGCTGGTGGCTATTCTCTTCGCTGGAATCTTGAAACCAATGACGTTAATACCATGCAAGTGAAGCGTTGTGACGATGCAGAACGAGTAAAGGAGTTGTATCAGATTGCTGACAATGCTTGCAAGGCTGTTATTAATAAAGGTGAAAACTATTTGGTAAAAGCAGCTAACGGCAAGAGTGGTTATGAGAATTTATGGTATAACTTTGATCAGCGTAATCTAACCGCTGTCAATTCAGAAATGCTTCTCTCTTTAGCTCAATATGGTTCAGAGACCAACTCTAAATTCCAGATTTATGCACATCCAGGTTCAAGAGGCGGCACGTTTGGTTCACGCAAAGCTATGCAGTTTATTTTGCCTACCTATTATCTCTCTTTTGACAAGAAAGATACTCGTAGAGATGTCAATTGTACTTCTTACAGTATTTATTTCTTAAATAAAGGTAAGAGTAATGATACTTGGGTCGATGTTGGTACAACTTACTCTTGCATCATGTCTGGAAAGTTCCGTCTTTCTTGGTGTGTCGAGCCACAAGATGCGAGCAAACGTAACTTGAATATTCCAATTCTTCGTTATGCAGATGTGCTCCTGATGTATGCAGAGGCTGAGAATTTCTTGAATAATGGACCGACTTCTGAAGCAAAGAATGCATTAAAGGAAGTACGTGAACGTGCAGGAATTGCTGATATGGAGATTCCTTCAACTCAAACAGCCTTCGATGATGCATTGGCTCAAGAAAGGAAGTGGGAATTTGCTACAGAGTTTATGCTCCGAACAGATTTGATTCGTATGGGACGTTTGGCTAAGGAAATTGCTCAGACTAAGCAGGATATGAAGGATTTGTCCGATAAACGAGGAGCATATGCTAATGTTGCTACTTATCGTCTTTACAAGTTCCACAAAGATGCGCAGGTATATGGCGACGAGTTCTTGGCAGTTGACTATATTGACATTACTGATGCTCACGAAATCGAAATTTTGAAGACTGTTCCTAATCAGGCAAAGTTGGCAGAAATTGTTCAAGCGCATGGAATAGCTGTGAATAATGGCGATAAATGGTATCCTGTCAACATGTTTGAGGCATATAACAGCTCATTCAATGTAAAGGCACGTCAGTCTGTTGGCTTCTCTGGTGGTGCTAAGGCTTTACAGATAGGTAATATCATTTATACCAAGCCTACAGGAAAGTCTGAGAATGGAGGAACTTATCCTAATTGGATTGAGGCTGCTGACGGAAGTGATGGCTTGTATTATGGATATGTGGAAAATCATTGCGAATTACTTCCTTTTGCTAACAAGAGTGCTGGTCATCCAATGGTTGATAACCCTAACCTGACTCAGTTGCCAGGTTATGAACAGTAAATGTGTATTTTACCATAGAAAATGTGTTTTTTGAAACAATAGATTTTATTTGGTAAAATGGTCAGCAGCATCCAGCTTACAAGTAAAGATTGTTTTTAGTACAGTACATACATTTCGGTAAATAAGAATTATTTTTAGTAAAAAAGGGACGAACTCGCGATGAGCTCGTCCCTTTTCGTATGGTATGAATGGGGTTATTTCAGCAGGTTGAAGAGGCTTTTGCCCTTGTTGAGCAGGTTCTTCATCTTTTCTCTTATAGAGACAAACTTCCGAGAAGTCTGCTTCCAACTGCTTCGCCTAACCCTTATTTAGCTAAATATAAGTCACAACTAATGAAATATAGCTTATATTTGACTAAATATAGGTAGTGTCTCATACTTGGGAGCAGTCTTCCATGGACTTTGTGATAGGCTTTCCATGGTTTTGTGGTAGGGTGAAGTGATTTTTGTGGTAGGGAGATGTGGTTTTTCCAAGTATTTGGCGTATCTTTGCACCGTGTTAAGAACTAATCAGAATAATGAGATACAGTAATTTCTTTATGACGGCGGCTTTTGCCTTGCTCGCCAGTTCCTGCCATGATGGCGGACAGCGTGGCGTTGGCACGGAGCCTATGGCACAGATAGCGGTGGAGAAGCATGCCGAGATACTTTCCCTTCCCATAGAGGTGAAGGCGAAGAGGGTAACCATTCAGGAAGGATTGCCCTCTAATGTCGTTAGCGATATGCAACAGGACCAGAAGGGCTTTCTGTGGTTTTCCACGTATAATGGACTTGCCCGCTACGATGGTAACGTGGTAACAACCTATTTTGACAACGACAGTACTGGCGTCTCTGCTTTAATCGGTCGTACGAAGAAGGCTTTGGAGGATGTTACCTATAAGAAATTGTGGGTGTATTCTTCTTCTGAGAGATTAACTTGCCTGAATATGGTGGACGGCAAGGAGGAGAAGTACTGTCAGGACGTAGAGAAGCTTCATTTCACTAAGTGGAAGCTGGTCTGTGACGGAATGTTCTGGCTTTGGGGAGCCAAAGATGGAGCCATGTTGGTAGACTATCGCAGTGGCTCTTTCTTGACACGTAGGTTTGCCCAGGCAGAAATAGGTTCTTCCCAAGTCCCTCTGATAGACAGTCTGGACAAAGACAATGTGGTGCTTTGTACTACGGACAAGGTTTTCCTTTATTCCGAAGGTCGCCTGTTCTGCATGGCCAAGGGCATGAGAATGTCGCGTACGCGCCCCTTCCATCATAAGATGCTGATGGTTTCGGAGAAGGGCGATGTCTATGTTCTTCGACAAGGCAAGCTGCAGCGATTTTCCCATGTAGCCTATGTTGACGGTGAGGTAGCTACCGGCGATTTGCTCATGGGCAACAGATGGATACTTTTTACCAACCGCCGCTCTTTCTCTATCGATGTGCGTACGGGAGAGGTTGCGGAATGTGAGGGTGAATGGCTTATCCCCAATGGCAGGGTGTTGACTGACAACAAAGGCAGAAAGTGGATATACAACAAGACGGGCGTGCTGCGCTTGGTAAGACAGGACAAGCTCGTCCCCCTGAGTCTCTTCCCTCAGCAAACCACCAATTATATCGACCATGAGCGATTTCATATCGTAGAGGACAATCATGGTCTCATCTGGATTTCCACCTATGGCAAGGGACTTTTTGTGTTCAATCAGGACCTGACCCAAAGCCAGCATTTCGTGGCAGACAAGTTGGGAGAGTCGCCTATAGCCTCCAACTATCTTCTCGGCATTATTGCCGACCGTCACGATGGAGTGTGGGTAAGCTCAGAATACGGAGGCGTGTCGCACATCCAGGTGATGGACAAGGGTGTGGAACGCATTTATCCTAATGGCGAGGGCAATATGGACTTTTCGAATGTCGTTCGAATGGTGAAGAAAATGAATGACGGCACAGTCATGGTGGGCACCCGTGCGGGAAGTCTTTACCACTATAGTGCCGACATGAGCCAGGTGTTGGGCAAGAGCCACTTCGATTCGAATGTTTATGGTATAGTCCAGATGCCTAATGGTGAAACCTGGATAGGCACCCGTGGCAAGGGAATCTATGGAGCAAAAGGACTCGACTTTAAGGACAGAAACGTGTTCTGTATGGCTTCCGATGCCAAGCATCGTATGTGGATAGGAACTTTTGGCAAGGGATTGAGCCTTGTCTATCCACGTAAGGATGGCTATGGTGTGAAGACATTCTTTGCCGACAGTGTGGGGCTCAACGAGGTGAGATGCATGGTGATAGACAAGCATGGCGTGCTTTGGTGCGGAACATCGGGAGGTCTTATCCGTATTCCTGTCGATGAGTTTGTGAAGGATGCCAGCCGATATAAGACTTACGTGCGTGATTATGAAATACGCGATGTAATTGTCGACAGACAGGGACGACTGTGGCTCTCAGCATCGGGTGATGGACTGGTACAGGTAGAGCCGGGTGATGGTGAGACAGAGCCTAAGTTCCACGTCTTCAATACCTCTAATGGACTGGTCAACAATTTGGTTCAGTCGGTGGTGGACACACCTGATGGCAATCTTTGGATTTCTACCCAGCAGGGAGTGACAGCCTGGAATGCCCGCAAGAAGTCGTTTGAAAACTATATGTTCTCTCGCAACCCTATGGGCAATGTATATAATGAGAACTCGGCAGTATGTCTTGATGACGGCAGAGTGGTGCTGGGTGGCAACTATGGTCTTACCATTATCCAGCCTTCACGTCTTAGTCATGTCAGCGGGCTTACCGATGTGGTCTTCACCTCTTATCCTTATTCAGATGAGATAACGCTGACCTATGAGCAGCGTTCGCCCAACATACATTTCTCTACACTCGACTATTCCGATGTGCGCAATGTGAAGTACACCTACCGTCTGGAAGGCTTCGACCAGTCATGGAGCCAACCTTCGTCCACGCCCTGGGCGGCTTATCAGAAACTGCCAGCTGGCAAGTATCTTCTGCATGTCAAGGCATGTACGTCGGATGGCACCTGGGGTAAGGAGAGTACATTGGTTATTCGCATCAAGCCTCCTTTCTATCTTACGTCCTGGGCGATAATGATTTATGTGCTGCTTGTCCTGGGTGTCATCATCTTGGTAGTGAAGTTTGTGCACGACAAGAATGTGCTTCGCAACCGAATCCGTCTTGAGCAGGAACTCACTCGCTACAAGTTGGTTTTCTTCACCAATATAGCTCACGAGTTCCGTACTCCTCTCACCCTGATGCAAGGCTCGCTCGAGAAGGAGAAGCGCATCATGAAGGCCAACCGCTGGCAGACAGAGTTGGAGAAGACTATACGGGTGATGGACAAGAGCGTGCAGCGCATGTTGCGACTCATTGACCAACTCTTGGAGTTCCGTAAGATGCAGGCAGGCAAGCTGAAGTTGTCCTTGCAGGAGACTGATGCCGTGATGTTTGTCAAGGGCATCTGCCGTATGTTCGACGATGCAGCCGAGTCGAAGGAGATAGCTTACAGTTTCGAGTCGTCGGAGCCGGCACATGCGATGTTCCTCGACCAGCAGATGATAGACAAGGTGGTGTTCAATCTTTTGTCCAACGCCTTCAAGTACACCCCTGCCAAGGGAACCATCTCTGTAACCCTCTCTTTCACGGATGTGATGACCATCCGTGTGGCTGACACGGGAGTGGGCATTCCGCAGGAGAAGCGAGAACAGCTCTTCAGCCGCTTCATGCAGAGCAGTTATACGGGCGAGAGCTTTGGCATCGGACTCCATCTTACCCATGAACTTGTGAGGACGCATCATGGCGAGATAACTTATCAGGAGAACGAGGGCGGAGGCTCGGTCTTTGTGGTCACGATACCTCTACAGAAAGACTGCTACGAGGCTTCCGACTTCTTGGTAAAGGACAGCCCTATCCTGAAGGCCGATTTGGCAAAGCAACGGGACGGACAGGAAGAAAAAACAACTGATGCTGTGCCTTCTGCACCATCTGCTCCGCTCAACCGTCGTACCATTCTTCTGATAGAAGACGACAACGATGTACGTGAGTTCCTGCTCTCTGAACTGGAGAGCTGTTTCGACCTGAAGGTGGCTTCGGATGGCAAGACGGGTATAGCCATGGCAAAGGAGTTGGATGTCGACTTGATAGTAAGCGACGTGATGATGCCAGGAATGAATGGCTTCGAGCTTACTAAACGTCTAAAGAACAGTTTTGAGACGAGTCATATCCCCATCATTCTCCTCACAGCCCTCAGTACTGACGAGAATGTGCTCGAAGGAACAGAGTCGGGAGCCGATGCTTACATTACCAAGCCGTTCAGCCCGCAGTTGCTCATGGCTCGCATTCTGCAGTTGCTCAACCAGCGTGAGATACTTCGTCAGAAGTTTGGCAAGGAGCCACAGGAGATTCGTTCTGCCATGCTCAGCAACGAGCAGGACAGCTTGTTTGTCAAGCGTCTTGACAGTATCGTCTATTCTCGCCTTGGCGAACAAGATCTTTCTGTCGACAAGGTGGCAGGACTGTTGCACTTGGGACGCACCATCTTCTATAAAAAGGTAAGGGGAACTACGGGTTATACACCTAATGAGTATATCCGTGTCATCCGACTGAGAAAAGCCGCCGAACTGTTGAAGGAGGGCGAGAAGAATGTGTCGGAGGTGGCTTATGCTGTAGGTTTCGACAATCCGTACTACTTCAGCAAGTGCTTCAAGGAGCAGTTTGGTATGCCGCCCTCGCAGTACAGAAGCTAAGGGGGCTTCTTTGAGAATGTTTCTTCAGGAGATTTTTTCAGGAGTTAAAGGAGTTAAGAAGTTAAAGGAGTTAAGACAAATGCTTAGTGGGTAACGTCTATTTCTGTAGGTAAGGGACTAATGTCCTGCGTCTTATCCAAATAGACTGTTGTCTTAACTCCTTTAACTCCTTAACTCCTTCTTTTTAAAAAAGAACTACTTAATGGCTTTACCATTAAGTTTTACTTTGTTGAGCTTGCAACTGCCCAATACCGATGTGTCCATAATTCCTACAGGGTCGGTGACATCGATGTTTTCGAATGAGAAACTACCCAAGTCGTAGTTTTCTGAAGGTATCATTGTGTAGAACTGTTTGGTGCTCTTCACCTTGATATTCTTCATCTTCACGTTGTTGATGACTGAACGGGGCATGTCGTCTCTGTCTTTCTTGTCGTAGAACTGGGTCCAAATACGGGTTCTGATGCCGAAGGTAACTACTCCTGTGCAGTTTTCTGCCAGTACATCCTCGTATCTCTGTGGTGTGTCGGGGCGCATCTTGAAGAGAAGGATGTTGCTGGTTCCGTTGAACTGGCAGTCTCTTATAATCACATTCTTGGCATCATAGCACTCGCTTCCGAAGGTGACACCTCCACCGGCTTTCTTGAAATAGCAGTTCTCTACGATGACGTTGCGGCAGGGAGCATTGGTGCTGTCCTTGTCTACGAAGGTTCCCTTGCCGCCTTTCAGACACACACCGTCATCGTTCACGTTTACCCAACAGCCTCTTATCAGCATATCCTCGCATCCATCGATGTCTATGGCGTCGGTGCTTGGACCTTTAGGATAGCCGCTTGTCGGTGCGTAGATATACAGGTTGAGGTATTTCACGCGCTTGCACTTGTACAGATGGTTGGTCCAGAAACCAGAGTTCACCATTCTGATGCCGCTTACCTTCACGTCGTTGGAGTTGGAGATGTAGACCAGTCTTGGGCGGAGAGCCTCCAAGTTGGTACACTTCTTGATGACTTTTCGGCGCAGCCAGAACTCATCGTAGAATTTATGTCCGTTGCCGTTGAGGGTTCCCTTGCCTGCAATGGTGAAACCATCGTGATGATCGGCATTGATGAGTGCTGCAAAATAGTCTAAGGTCTGACCTTCCAGTCGAGTCTTCACTATCTGATAATGGGTGATGGCATCGCTTCCTTTCAGTGTGGCGTTCTCTTCCAAATACAGGTTGCAGCCTGGTTTGAAGAATAGTGAGCCTGTAAGATAAGTGCCTGCAGGCACCACGATGACTCCGCCACCATTGGCATGACAGCGGTCTATGACTTTCTGAATCTTCTGGGTCTGAATGATGGTTGAGTCATTTACCACTCCATAATCGGTAATGATGTAGGGCTTGCCCATGTCCTTCAGTTCCACACCAGTGGTGTCGGCAAACCATGAAGAGATAGGTGTGCCGTCGGGGAAAGTGCTCGTCTGCTTCTTGGCTGAGCAACCGAGCGAGATAGCGATAGCTGATAAAAGAATGCAAATCGTTTGTTTCATATTTATTTGGGATTAGTTTTTTGCAAAGATAATGCAAATCGAATGCAGAGCATCAAGCTTGCTTGAATGTTATGCTGAGATGCCGCTTATCTTCTGCAAAGATACTGGTTTCATCGTCCTTTTTTCCTATAGTTTCATACGTAATCCTAAAAAATAATCCATCAGGATTTGTTGGAGTCAGTTATTTGTACTACTTTTGCATCAAATAGTTTTTATTATTCAGTAAAATACCATTTAGAAGATGTTGGAAAGTCATTATTATAAGGACCTTATAGAGGCCGGCTGCGATGAGGCTGGTCGTGGTTGTCTGGCAGGCAGTGTCTATGCGGCAGCTGTCATTCTGCCTCCAGATTACCAGAATGCAGACCTCAACGACAGCAAGCAGCTTACAGACAAGAGGCGCAAGGCTCTTCGCGTGCAGATAGAGCGTGATGCTGTGGCATGGGCTGTAGGAATCGTTACTCCCGAGGAGATAGATAAGATTAATATCCTCAATGCCAGTATCTTGGCGATGCACAGGGCACTCGATCAGCTCAAGGTTCGTCCAGAGGCTATTATCGTGGATGGCAATCGTTTCAAGCCATACCATGATCTGCCTCATACCACGATAGTGAAAGGCGACGGCAAGTATATGGCGATAGCTGCAGCAAGCATTCTGGCCAAGACCTATCGTGACGACTATATGGATGCCCTTGCCGAGGAATATCCTCAGTACGACTGGAAGAGCAACAAGGGTTATCCCACCAAGAAGCACCGGGCAGCCATCAGGGAGTATGGGGTTACGCCTTATCACCGCATGAGCTACAATCTCTTGGGCTCGGGCGAGCTTTCACTTGAGTTCAAGGATTAAGTGACGGTTAATGAACTCAATTTATATTTCCTCTTGAAAACTCTTCTTGCACAGATGCAGGCAGAAGGCGAAACTGCCCAAGAAAGCGGCTCTTAATGCCAGATTGATGTCGGCAGGCAGGATGCCCAGTACGAATGTAAACTGGGTGGCGATGAGGAGGAGGGTCTGCTTCATGCTCACTTCCTTTTCCATGATGATGGAATAGTAGCTTTGCAGCCATTCTATGGGTTGTTTGCCGCTTTGCAGCAAACTCTTGATACTGCTTATCAGGTTCTTGCTGCCGTCCACAACGCTCTTGCTGCCGTTGCTGATGCTGTTTACTACGAAGTTGATGTCGGCTGAAGTGCCCAATGTGATATTCTTTTCCATAATTCTTTATAGTTTTATAGTTTTCTTACTGTATGAAAGCCCTTTTACTGGTCTTTCTTTGTTTCTGAGGGCAAAATTAGGAGGCTTTTGTGCAATATATGTTCACTTTCTGAGTTCTTATGTTAAAAGTGTGTGGCTGTTAAGCTCTATTAACATAAAAAGCAGTCTTCAGCCTCTTGCCGACTCATCAACTTATCACATTCAGGCTTTATGCGACACGACAAACTGGAAAAAGAAATGAACCTGATGCTTCTCCTTACCGAGAACCATCGTTATGACGTGGATACTCTTTGCGAGCGTGCGGGCATTTCGCGACGTATGCTGTATTATTATTTGGAGAGTTTCCGCGACTGGGGCTTCAAGGTGGAGAAGAATGGCAGGATATATAGTCTTGACAGGGAGTCGCCATTCTTCAAGCATCTCTTCGAAACCATCAACTTCACTGAGGAGGAAGCCCTCACCATGCTCTCTATATTAAATAAGGTGGAAGACAATAATGCCATCGTGGAGCGACTGCGCCGCAAGTTGGATCGTTTCTATGACCTTAACATCCTTGCCAATCCTCAGTTGCGCGAGCAGGCTGCCCATCATGTCGGCGTGCTCTACGATGCCATCAAGCGTCATCGGCTTGTCAAGATAGAAGGTTATTCCTCGCCTCACAGCAAGAGTTGTACCGACCGGGTGGTGGAGCCTTTCCTTATGATGAACAACAATAATGATGTGCGCTGCTATGAACTTAGTTCCAAGATGAACAAGACGTTCAAGGTGTCGCGTATGGGCAATGTTATCCTGCTCGATCTGGAGTGGGGCAACGAGGCCAAGCATCGCCAGATGTTTACCGATCTCTTTATGTTTAGTGGTGATGAGCGGTTGCCTGTCAGGTTGAAACTCGACCGTCTGGCATATAGTCTGATGATTGAGGAATATCCCAAATCAGCCGAATTCATCGTTGAATTGCCCGATGAAACCGATAATAATGAAGGAAAAGCTCCCAAGTACTGGCTGTTGTCTATGGATGTGGCAAGCTACTTGGGTATTGCCCGTTTTGTCTTGGGACTGTACAGCCATATCGAGATTATCGACAGTCCTGGTTTTCAAGATTTCATAAACGAAGAAATCAGGAAGATGTACCACCGCAGTCTTTAATGAAACAGGCCGATGGCTGGTTGCTGTCGGCTTTTTCCTGCAGACAGGCTTTTATATTAGAAGTCTGTTCTGTCTTCCTGCTGGTTGGTTTTGTCGGCTGTCTGTTCTCTGATCTGTTGTGGTGTCTTTCCTGTATGTTTTTTAAAGTAGCGGCAGAAGAAACTTGAGTCAGAGAAATGATATTCCCATGCTATTTCCTTGATGCTTTGCTGACTGCGATGCAACTGCATCTTGATTTGCAGTATGACATACTGGTCGATGATGGTCTTTGGGGTGTGTCCCGTCACCTGTCGCACGATGTTGGTGAGATATTTGGGCGTAATGTTCATCAGGTCGGCATAATAATTGACATCCCTTGATGCCTTGTAGTCTCTTTCCATCAGGTGCATGAAGTGGTTGAAGAGTTCTCTTACACGATAAGACTTGATTTCATCGGGGCGATATTGTGGATTTCGTAGCAGGTATTCGTTGAATCCTATGAAGAAAGCTTTCAGCTGACATAGCACCAACTGCGTAAGACAGGTGCATGCTGCTTGGTCGAAGTACACCCTGAGCAGGGCAAACATGTGTTTGATGATATTGGTGACGACAGGAGAGTCCTGTCTGCAGCGGTCCTCGCGCAAGGCTGAATAGACAGTTTGCTCTAACTGCAGACTTGCCTCACGCAGCAAGGAGGCGTTGTATTTCAGCATTTCCACCTCGAAGTCGTTCCCGTTATCCTTGGTCAGCAACACCACATCATTTGGGAAAATCGTTATCACAGCTCCTTCGTGCATTTCCCATTCCTTGAAGTTTACTTTCAGTCTTGCCTTTCCTTTTCGGCAAATCAGTATGCCGCCATAGGTGATTACCTGTGGTTCAAAGGTCCATTCGTCAAGTGTGGTAACGAAAAGTCGGGCTTCCTGTCGGCTGTCTAATTCATTAATCATTGGTTTTGTTCTCTTTTTGTTTGCAAAGATACGTATTTTATGAGAGATATAAGAAAAATTGTTCCCAAAAAGTCCATCCGTAGGGTGATATTTAAAACAGTCGTTAGCAGAAAACTCAGTACCTTTGCACCCAGATTTATAAAAGGTAAAATTCTGATGACAAGACAATTTATGTTTGTAGGCCTCCTTTTGCTGGGAGGCTGTATGTGGGCGCATGCCCAGACAGACGGTTCGGGACGTATTGGTCAAAGTGTTCCCATGACTGTAGGTCAGCTTTTCGAAAAGGTAGAGGATAACAGCAAGAGTCTGCGTGCCCAGAAGACGGGTGTAGCTGCAGCCGGTTTGGGTGTAGAGGCAGCCCGGAGCAAGCGTCTTCCTGATATTGATGCTTCGCTGTCGTTCAGTTATTTGGGTAACGTACTGATGACCGATCGTGATTTCTCCGATGTTCATGGACTTCATTCTCCGCATTATGGCAACAGCTTTGCCGTTGATGCCCAGCAGGTGGTTTATGCCGGTGGAGCCATCCATGCTGGCATTCGTCTTGCCGAATTGGGCAAGCAGCAGGCAGAAGTGGGCGTAAAACTTACCCGGCAGCAAGAACGTTTCATGGCGTTGGGGCAGTATTTAGACCTTTGCAAGATAGACAACCGTATCAAGGTGTACGAGAAAAATATCGAACTCACCGAACAGCTCATCGCTGATATCAAGGCTAAACAGAAGGAGGGAATGGCGCTGAAGAACGACATTACCCGCTATGAGTTGCAGATGCAGTCGCTCAGGCTGGGTCTTACGTCGCTTCGTAACAATCGCAGTATTCTGAACTATCAGCTTTGCAACACTTTGGGCTTGCCAGTATCGCAGACCATTGTTCCCGATGCAACCATAGCCGACAAGACCTATGCCCAGGATGGAGAAGGTTATTGGCAGGCAGAAAGTGCGATGAATTCGCCTGTTTTGGAGCAGAGCGTGCTGAATATACAGACAGCCAAGGCCAAGGAGAAACTTGCCAAGAGCGAACTCTTGCCCAAGGTGGCTTTTGTGGCAGCCAATCATTTTGACGGGCCTATCACCTTCGAACTTCCTCCCGTCGACAAGAATCTCAATGTATGGTACGTGGGCGTAGGGGTGAAGTATAGCCTTAGTTCGTTGTTCAAGAGCAACAAGCGCGTGAAGCAGGCTGCTGTGGAAACTCGTCAGATGCAGCAAACTCGTGACGTGCAGGCGGAACAGCTCAACAACAGGGTGCAGGCTGCCTATGTGCAGTATCAGCAAACCTATGTTGAGTTGGCAACCCAACAGAAGAGCGTGGAGCTGGCTTCGCAGAACTACGATGTGATGAATGCACGTTATCTCAGCCAGTTGGCGCTTGTTACCGATATGGTGGATGCTTCCAATCTCAAGCTCAATGCCGAGTTGCTGGAGGTGGATGCCCGTATCAATATCGTATATGCCTACTATCGTCTGCAATATGTTGCAGGTAAAATCTAACTTTTCATACAACACTTAATATTTTTAATAGTAATGAACAAGAAAATAATCAAGAGAATATATAATGTAGTGGTTGTGCTCTTCCTGGTAGGAGCTGTGGCCTGGTGTTTCAGTCATTTCGTGCATGGAGTCGATGTGGAGTATACCGATGATGCCCAGGTGTGTCGTCATATAACCCCCATCAATACCCGTGTGCCAGGATTTATCAAGGAGATCCGTTTTACCGATTTCCAGCATGTGCACAAGGGAGATACGCTTGTCATCATCGAGGATGCAGAATTTCGTTTGCAGGTGGCACAGGCTGAGGCTGGTCTTCGCGGTTCAAAGTCGGGCTCATCGGTGGTTACGGCAAGCATGGGTACTACGGTCAGCAATGTGCAGACTGCATCGGCCGGTATTGAGGAGGCACGTGTGGACATGCTGAATGCCAAAAAGGATTTCGACCGCTTTGCGGCTTTGATGAAGAAAGATGCTGTTACGCGTCAGCAATACGACAATGCCTATGCCCGATACTTGGGAGCCAAGGCACGATATGAACAGGCCAACAGCCGTTGCCAGAGTGCTGCCTCGGTACGTAATGTGCAGACCCATCAGTTGGGTAGCTCGCGTGCAGGTGAGAGTGTGGCTGAAGCCCAGCTCAATCTTGCCCGTCTCAATCTTTCCTATACTGTCATTGTGGCTACCTGTGATGGTGTGATGGGCAGAAAAGACATTCATGTAGGGCAGTTGGTACAGCCCGGACAGATGTTGGCTCGTATCGTAGATGATGATGACGTATGGGTGGTAGCCAACTATCGTGAGACGCAGATGGATGGTATAGAAGTAGGCAAAACCGTCGATTTCACCGCCGATGCCATACCGGGAGTCGTCTTTCATGGCAAGGTGGAGGCTTTGTCGGCAGCGGCAGGTTCGGCTTATTCTATGATTCCTGTCGATAATGCCACGGGCAACTTTGTAAAGGTGGAGCAGCGTGTGCCCGTGCGTATCGCTCTCGACAAGGATAACGACCCCAAGCAGGTGGCTTTGCTCCGTGCGGGATTAAATGTAGAAACTAAAGTGAAGAAATCATTATAATGCCAGGACCTCCAATGCTTCAGGGACCTTTCAGGGTTCCTTCTTTCAATGGCTACGTGCCTCGCAGGCTGCAGCCATGGATATATTTGCTCTTTGCCTTTGTCTTCCTCATGTCGGGAGGCATTTATGGTGGTGCCATGTCGCAGGTGATGGGAGAGTACAGTCTGATGCGTGAGGATGTGCTCATGATTGTCATGTTCAATGTGGTGGGCGTGGCCATGCCCTTTCCTTTCCTCTTTAGGTTGAAGTTCCGCTTTACCAACCGCAGGCTTCTGCTGAATGCAGCTTTGATGGTGGCAGCGTGCAACTTCCTCATCATGTTTACCGACTCGGTGCCGGTGATGTGTGTCTTGGCTTATATTGCAGGATTCTTCAAACTGTGTGGTTGTTTTGAATGTATGTCTACCATTCAGTTGTGGATGACCTCGAAACGCGACTTTACTATTTTCTTCCCCTTGCTTTACTGTCTGGTGCTGGGAAATATGTCGCTTTCACCGTGGATAACTGAGCATCTTATCTATATTTATCAGGACTGGCGCATCATCAACTGGACGATGACCGGTGCCTTGCTATGTGTGGCACTTGTGGTGTATGTCACCACTCACGACTTTCGTTTCATGAAGCCTCTGCCGTTTATCAGCATCGATTACTTGGGTTGTCTGTTATGGTCGGCATGGATGTTGGAGTTTATCTTCTTTTTCAATTATGGAGAACACTACAACTGGTTCGACAGCGATATCCTGCGCATGGATGTGTTGCTGTTTGTCGTGACGGGCTACTTCTGTATTCAGCGCATGCGCCACATCCGTCATCCCTATATAGCTCCCGCGGCTTGGAAGTACAAGCGGCTTGTGCCCCTGCTTATCCTCTTTGCCTTTGTCGAGTGGATGGGCAGTACTCCCAAGGTGCTGCAGACGGCTTTTACGGGTGGTGTCTTGCACTTTGGTACATTCACCACCAATGTGCTCAACTTGGTGGAGTGGATGGGAGCCATCGCAGGCTGCCTTTTCTGCCTGTTCTGGTGCAAGGTGCTTCGACAGAAGTATACACGTCTTCTCACTTTGGGAGTTATGGCTATGGTGTGCTATCCTGTCATGATGTATTTCCTCATCGACCCGGGATTGCCCCTGCAGGCACTTTATCTGCCTACTTTCCTGCGTTCGTTTGGTAATGCCATCTTCTTCTGTATGCTCACCATTTATCTTGAGGAGCTGATGCCCTTCCAGCATTTCTTTATGGGACTTACCATGGCAGGCATCATACGCAATGGTCCTGTGTCGGCCATGTGCTCTGGTCTGTACAGTTTCGGTATTCGGCATCAGATGGCAGACAATATGGCTCGTGGCTTACCTTACGATGCCTCCAACCTGTTGATGATCAGCATACGCCAGCTGTACGGCATTACTTGTCTCATTGGCATAGCTGTGTTGCTCGTGTTTCTGCTATGGGATATCCAGCCAGTACGCAGTACACTCAAGAAGATGCCTGCATGGAATTTCGTGGGCAAGCTGGTGAGAAAGAGTTTGAAGGAAGGATAGATTTCTTCTTAGAGAACTTAAAAAGATGTTGCCAATAGACTTAAAATGTTTTTGTCTACTGATAAAAAAGTTTTTTGTCTATTGATAAATCTCCGTTCAAAGCCTTTGAATGTGCGTTCAGAGCCTTTGAATGTCCGTTCAAAGCCTTTGAACGGAGATTTTATAGTTGTTTGACGATTTTTTTTCAATAGTGATATACGAAATTTGCGGTAAAAACGCAGCAAAATATCAGAATATTTGCTGTGCTTTTACCGCAAAATGTTTCGACCTGTACGGTTGAAATTACCCAATACGCCCTGAAAGGGCAGAAGCTCTTAGCCCAGGGCAGCGCCCTGGGTTGTTTTGGACGCAAATCTGTCGCCCTGTAAGGGCAAAAGCTTTAAAAATCAAGGCAATACATAAAGCTTTTGCCCTTACAGGGCGCCTTGCCGATTGCCATTATACCCAGGGCGTTGCCCTGGGCTAAGAGCTTCTGCCCTTTCAGGGCGTGTTGCTTGTGGTCCATAACAATCCTGGGCTAAGAGCTTCTGCCCATTCAGGGCGTGCCAACCGTACAGGTCAAAATGTTTTTGGGAGTTATTAAGTCTTGTATTCCATATAGGCTTTTTGTCCTATATGGCAAGTCTTCTCAGTCTTTAGAAATCGAGGGTAACGCCCTTTTCGTCGATCTTCTTGTAGGTTTTGCTGTTTACACTCACGTTCTTCGAGTTCTTGGCATCGAAGGTATGAGTCTTTGCGGTTACCTTGATATTCTCGAGCTTCACGTTCTCAGTACGGTTGATCACGATGCCCTGTTCGGCATTGTTCACCTCCAAGTCCTTGATGCTGATGTTCTGAACAGGCATCTCGGGCAAACCGTTGAAGTAAGCAGCACGGCGGGCTGTACGGCAGATGACATGGTCGATGTCGATGTTGCGGAAGCAAGGAGTAGTCTCGTCAACCTTGAACTTCTCCACCTTCTGCTGCTTAGCCTCGTCGCCATCGTTGAGAACCTCAACAGCCGACTTGCCTCCATAATAAAGGTCGAAGGTGATTACGTCGGTCTGAATGTCGAACATAGACATATTCTTGATGAAGATGTTCTCTACTACGCCGCCACGACCACGTGTGCTCTTGAAACGCAGACCTACATCGGTACCGAGGAACTGGCAGTTGGTAACCATCACGTTCTTCACACCACCGCTCATCTCGCTTCCTACTACGAATCCGCCATGACCCTTGAAGACTGTACATCCGTCTACGATGACGTTCTCGCAGGGAATGCCACGCTTTCTTCCGTCGGCATCTTTACCACTCTTGATGCAGATACCATCGTCGCCTACATCGAAAGTAGAATTGACGATGAGTGCGTTCTTGCATGACTCCAGGTCAAGACCGTCACCATTCTGTGCATACGCAGGGTTGCGTACCAGTACATCTTCGATGAGCACATTCTCGCACATCAATGGATGGATGTTCCAGGCAGGAGAGTTCTGGAAGATAACGCCATTGAGCCAAACATTCTTGCAGTTTACCAAGCTTACCATGACAGGGCGGAGGAATCGCTTGATTTCGTTCCATCCCTCTTCTGATGTAGGTTCTGCAGGCACGTTCATATTGGCGCTGTTGTCAGCCTTGAGAGCGCCTTCTGACGGGAACCAATAGTCCTTGCGCTTGTAGGCACCACCTCGTGAAGTGATGGCTTTCCACTGAGCGTCGGTTACCTTCTGCTTTTTCAGAGGGCGCCAGTACTCGCCATTACCGTCGATGGCTCCCTGACCAGTAATAGCCACGTTGGTAAGTCCGTTGCCCGAGATAGGAGACTGGCAACGACGTGTGTCGAGACCCTCGAAAGATGTCTTGACGAAAGGATAGAGGGCATCATCGGGTGAGAAAAGGATAATGCCGCCCTTCTCGATGTGCAGGTTGATGTTGCTCTTCAATGTGATGGGGCCTGTAAACCATACGCCCTGTGGCACGATGAGCTTTCCTCCGCCTTTCTGGCTCAGGGCTTCGATAGCCTTGCTGAAAGCTTCGGTGCAAAGGGTAGAACCATCACCTACGGCTCCGAAATCCTTCAGGTTTACCTCGTTGGCAGGGAACTGAGGACGTGTCACCTTCTCCATCTGGAAAGGAAGGTTCTCATAGAGCGCGTCATACTTGTCGGTTTCGGCTGCCTGCATGCTCATTGCCAGCAAACAGGTGCAAACCAAGCTAAAAAGTTTCTTCATGAATAAATGGGGTTTTTAATAGAGTTATTAAATAGTTTTGTCTAATTGCTGCAAAAATACGGATAAAATCTCATATTTCCAAATCTATACTCATTTTTTTATATGTATTTCATGTTTTGCATGAGGGGAGTTAAAGGAGCTGTCACTCCGTTCAGTTTAACTTCCACGTAACTTCTCTAAACATTCCCATTTGCGAAAGTTGAGTCAAGAAGCTACGGTACAGCAGCTTTGAGAAAGGTGTCAAAACGTAAAAAAAGGAGCAAATGGTATGATTTTCTTGTCTTGAACATTTTTTAAGGCTCTAATACTTGTTTGTTTGTGAAAAATAAGCTATATTTGTGGCACAAATAAAAGATGAAATTTAAAACTATTCACTAACTAAATCATTGAATTTTTATGAAGAAGGACTTATTACTTTTATTGTCATTGATGCTGTTGTTGTCGGTTTCGGCAATAGCCGGTCCGCGTAGCTATCAGCAGGCTAAGGCGATAGCTCAACGTCAGGCAGCCATGCTTGGCATAGAGATGGATGCCGAGGTGGCGGCTTCAGCAAAGGCGGCTCCCCGCATGTCGGTTTCTTCTGCTGTTTCTCCTTCTGCCACATGCTATTATGTCTTTGCCAATGGCGAGGACAAGGGATTTACCATTGTGTCGGGTGACGACAGAATGCCGGAAGTGGTGGGCTACTCTGCTCAGGGCACTTACGACCCCGACCATTTGCCAGCCAACTATGTGGGCTTTATGAAGGCTTATCAGGAAACGGTAGAGGCTTTGCTCAAGGGTGATGCACAGGTGTCAGGAGGATTGGCTGAGGCTCGCCAATGGCGTGCCGAACGTGCCGGTACAGCTGCTGTTGCTCCTCTCTTGGGTGGTATCAAGTGGAACCAGGGGGCACCTTATAATAATATGTGTCCGTTGTATGATGGCACCAACCGCTCGGTGACGGGCTGTGTGGCTACAGCCATGGCGCAGGTGATGATGTATTATCAGTATCCTAAGGAGTTGAAAGCTACTATTAAGGCTTATACTGCTAAAAGTTATGGAATTCAAATACCAGAAATATCTTCTGGTGCGACCTACGACTGGGACAATATGTTGCCTGATTATTCAAAGTCGGATTACAACTCTGCGCAAGCTGATGCTGTTGCCAAATTGATGTACCATTGTGGTGCTGCGGTGAAGATGAACTATGGTCCTTCGTCGGGAGCCAACGTCACACCAATCATCTTGGCGACTTATTTCGGCTATGACGCCGACTTGATGCAAGACCTTACCCGTACTGTCTTTACCTTGCAGCAATGGATGACGCTGATCGATAATGAGCTGAAGGCAAAGCGCCCCATTCTTTATAGCGGTCAGGCTTCGGATGGTGGTCACGAGTTTGTATGCGATGGAAGCGATGGCAACGGTCTTTATCACATCAACTGGGGATGGGGAGGCTATCAGGATGGTTACTTCGACTTGACGATTCTTCAACCCACGAAGGGTGGAGCAGGCTCAGGCTCTGCTGTGGATGGCTACAATCGAGACTGCTCTATGATTATCGGTATAGCTCCCGATAATGGCAAGGTGGATGAGCCTCTTGCTTCATATCCGCAGATCATGTCGCTCAACTATAGTGGCAATTGTGGTATTACCTGGACTAAGACAACCCGTGCACATGTCTCAGAGAATTTCCAGGCAGAAGCCACAACCTGCTTTTCTAACCAGAGTACTTCTGCTTTTTCCGGTTATTTTGCTTATGGCATAAAGATGGCAAACGGAACCATAGCCCGTGTGTCTGACTATAATGGTCTGTGGAAATTGCCTGCAGTTAAGCCTGATGGAGGTACTTATGGTACTTATGGTCATAATCCAAAACTTACCATCAACTATCCTTTCCCTATGGGTATCAATGTGATTTATCCTATCTATAGTTCAGATACGAAGAATTGGCATATTTGTTCATTCTCTAACAACCAGCCTTTTATCATCAATGTTGATGCCACAACGCTGTCTCCTGTTACTACTCCTCTGGCAGCAACGGTAACAGCCGAAGATGGTCTTTACACCGGTATGACCAATCCGCTGACGGTAACATTTACCAACAGTATGGATATGGAGTTCAATGGTTTGGTGAACATTTACACTAACACGAAGGACAATACCAAGCCCAGTTCGTCAGATTTCGACCTGTATATTACCATACCAGCTCGCGGTTCGGTGACACGACAGATAGAGTTACCGGAAACATCTTCGTCTCAACAGTATCTGTGGATAACGGATGCAGCCAACAAGGATGAAGTCATCGTGAACGGTCAGCAGTTTACGTTGACGACGGCAGCGGCTTCTAATTTCACAGTCGTTTCTTCAGAGAGTAATGCTACTCCAGGTAAGTTTGGTGAAGGAATATGTTACAGCGCAAAATGTAAATTGCCATTGGTTGAAGACGATAAACTCGTGGTAAGGTTTGGCGTAAGGAATACAGGTGGACCTGGCTATTTGGATTATTGCTTCGTGCCATATAATGCCGAAACCAATAACGGTTGGATAGAGCCTAATAGGGCAAGGGCTGCAGGTAATGGAGCGATTACCTATGTGGAATATACTGTCACTCCTGATGAGGTGGGCAGTCATTCTATTCTTGTATATTTCAATTCATATGATTTTACAACAAAACAATATTCGGAATTTGCTAATTGTACCATAGGTAGACACTATTATGATATAGTTACAGGTAGTGGTCGGAAATGGATCAAGGGCAATGCTCTGATAGCCTATGTCACTGGCGTACCATCTTCCATATCTTCAGTGAAGACAGATGCCGGAACTTATGTACGAGGCGAAAAGGGTGCTGTGGTTATCAAGACAGATGCCGACAAGCGAGTGGGCATCTACCATATTGGAGGACAGAAAACAGCAGAAGTTCGTCTGACGGCAGGTCAGGAGCAGACTGTCGCCCTTCGTCCTGGCCTCTATATCGTAGATGGCATTAAGATAATGGTGAGATAATATATTCTCTCTCAATTTATCGTACTGGCAGTAAGAATAAGTACACTTTAAGTACACCTTAAAAAGCAAAAAACGCTTGCAAGCGATTGGCTTACAAGCGTTTAATAATTTAATTCAGTACCCAGACCCGGGATCGAACCGGGATGGATTGCTCCACTGGTGTTTGAGACCAGCGCGTCTACCGATTCCGCCATCTGGGCTTTTGCGGTTGCAAAGGTACTAATAATTTTTGAACTGACAAACTTTTTTGCAGAAAAGTTTCTGAAAAGATGATTTTTCTTATACGAAAGGCTAAATAATTGTTTTATTTTGCCACTTCTGTCTTAAATTGTGGAAAAAAACTTGGTAGGTTCATAGATATTTCCTAATTTTACACGTGAATTAAAACAATATCATTATATAGTCTGCCAAATGACAAAAAACGATCATAACAATTATTGTATCATACTCGCCGGAGGAAAGGGTAGAAGACTGTGGCCCAGCAGCCGCAATGCTTATCCCAAACAGTTTCTTGATTTCTTCGGTGTGGGACGTACTCAGTTGCAGCAAACTTATGACAGGATGGCAAGGATTGTGCCAGCCGACCATATCTATATCAATACCAACGAGGAGTATGTGGAATTTGTAAGGCAGCAGCTGCCCGATGTTTCCTCCGAGCACATCTTGTCGGAACCCATTCATCGCAATACAGCTCCGAGTGTAGCATGGGCTGCGCATCGCATAGCCATGCAGAATCCTGAGGCTTGCATCGTGGCTACGCCATCCGATCAGGCTGTGTTCAACGAGGAGGCGTTCTGCAAGGATATGTTGGAGGGACTGCACTTTGTTGCCGACAACAGTTGCTTCCTCTCCATGGGTGTGAAACCTACCCGTCCTGAGCCTGGCTATGGATACATCCAGTTGGGCGATTCTGTGGGCGAAGGCCTCTATAAGGTACAGTCGTTTACCGAGAAGCCTGAGCGCGACTTTGCCAAGATTTTCGTAGACAGTGGCGAGTTCTATTGGAACACCAGCCTGTTCCTCTTCAATGTGAAACATCTCTACGAAGATTTTTCACATCTCTTGCCAACTGTAATGCGTGGTTACGACGAGAAGTATCCCGTCTTTAGTGTGGAGACCGAGAATGCCTATATGAAGGAGAACTTCCCTTCCTATCCCAATATCTCAATCGACTACGCCGTCTTAGAGAAGTCGAATGACGTCTATGTGATGAAGTGCGACTTTGGCTGGGCAGACTTAGGCACGTGGCACAGCATCTACGAGGCAATGAAGAAAGGGGAGAACGACAATGTGGTGATAGACAGCGACGTGCTGATGGAGGATTGTCACAACAATATAGTCAAACTGCCTGAAGGCAAGTTGGCTGTTCTCAATGGGCTGGATGGCTTCATCGTTGCCGAAAAAGACAACGTGCTGTTGGTTTGTCGCAAAGAAGACTCCTCTGCGTTGGTGCGCAAGTATGTCAACGAGGTACAAATTAAGAAAGGAGATGAGTTTATATAACTCTCATCCATTCGATAACATGATAACAGAAAGGGAAGTGAAGACGCATCTTCACTTCCCTTTTCCCTTGAGTAGCCACTCTTCCTAAGTTATCGAAGAGAAGAATTATAGTTTTTTGAATGCTTCGTATATCTTATTCGCGATTTCCTTGAACTCCTCTTCTGATAGCTTCAGATGTTCCTTGCGGAAGTTCACATCAGCCTCGCTGTTCATAGGGATGAGGTGGATATGGGCGTGAGGCACCTCGAGACCGAGAACCACCTGTGCCACTTTCTTGCAGGGGAAGGCAGCCTTGATGGCCTTAGCCACTTTCTTGGCGAAGACTTCAAATTCGGCCAGGTCCTGGTCTTCCATGTCGAAGATATAGTCAACTTCCTTTCTTGGAATCACCAATGTGTGGCCTTTACCGATAGGGCTGATATCGAGGAATGCATAAAACTTGTCGCTTTCTGCACACTTGTAGCTGGGGATTTCACCGGCAGCAATCTTTGAGAAAATACTTGCCATAGTCTGTTTCGTTTTTATTGTTAATCAAAATCTGTCGTTGCAAAGCATGTGTCGTGCCACACACCGACATCTCTCATTCTCTGTATATATTTGTTTGGCTTACATATCATAAAAAAGGAACTGCCATAGGGGTTTGTCAGCCCTTATGATAGTTCCTTATTTTTACTCGAATGAAATTTTGTCGATGCGCAGTTTGATAGTGCCGCGTGGAATCTTGATTTCCACGATCTCGCCCACCTTCTTGTTGAGCAAGCCCTGTGCGATAGGAGTCTTGATAGAAATCTTGCCCTCCTTCAGGTTGGCCTCGCTCTCGCTCACGATGGTATAATTCATCTTTGCCTTGTTGGCCATATTGGTCATCTCCACCTTCGACATGATCTGCACACAGTCGGTGCTGAGCTGCTTGGTGTCGATGATCTTAGCCTCGGCAATGGTGAGCTTGATGCGGTTGATCTTGTCTTCCAAATGAGCCTGTGCCTCCTTGGCGGCATCATACTCTGAGTTCTCGCTCAGGTCACCCTTGTCTCTTGCCTCAGCAATTGCGGCTGATGCCTTAGGGCGCTCCACAGAAACGAGCTGTTTTAGTTCAGCTACGAGATTGTCGTAACCTTCTTGTGACATGTAAGCCATAATTTTTCTTATTGTTTATTATTATTAATAATGTGTTCTTAGAGATGGGGTAAAAAATAAAGAATCCCGGTGCCTGTATAGCATCGGAATCCCCAATCTTATATTCTCTATTTTTTATTTTCGTACCTATATCTGTTTGCAAAGATAGGACTTTATTTCTGAATCGCCAAATATTTTCGATGAAATTTCATAAAAGTGCGGACTTTTGTCTCTTTTACGCATTTGCCTAAGCATCAAACAGGTATAAAACTTGTGAAAAAGTCAGAACTCCCTTATATTTATACTCCTAAGATGTGGTTTATTCGTTAAAAAGTTGTATATTTGTAACCCCGATTTTAAAAAAATGGGATGAGAATGTATAACTAATAACTCGAACAACATGACAAAAGAACAACTGATGCAAAGAGCTATCCTCCTGTCAGAGAACAGCGTGCGCCATGGTGGTGGTCCTTTCGGAGCCGTCATTGCCAAGGATGGTGTTATCGTGGCTGAGGCCTCCAATAGTGTTACCATAGACCAAGACCCTACGGCTCATGCCGAAGTGAATGCCATCCGTATGGCTACCCGTGCCTTGCACACTTTCGATTTGAAGGGTTGTGAGATTTATACCTCTTGCGAGCCTTGCCCCATGTGTCTTGGCGCTATCTACTGGGCGCATCTCGACCGTATCTATTATGCCAACGACCGTCAGGATGCAGCGAAGATTGGTTTCGATGATGAGTTTATCTATGAGGAGATTGACCGCAAGATAGCAGATCGCCATAAGCCGATGATTGCCTTGATGCGCGATGAGGCTTTGGGTGCCTTCCGTATGTGGGAAGATAGTACCGAAAAGACAGAGTATTAAGAGCGCTATCTCCCTTTTATAAACGCTTTTATCCTTACGAGGTGCGAAGTCTGAAAAATAAACAAAACGTCCCGATGCAGGATTTCCTTGCGTCGGGACGTTTTTTTGTTACGATGGATATCTTGTTAAAAACCTACAAACTCAGGTTGTTGTTCGCCTTTTCCTCTCTTACTTGATCTGCGTAATCACGAAAGGATGTTTCACTGCCGCATGAGCAGCTTTCTGTGCAATGTTCTTCTGTTGCTTTGTTATTCCTTCGGGTGCATAGCTGTTTCCTACAACCGACTTCTTGAAGATAGCCTCAAACCATGTGCAGGCAGCAGTGTATCTTCCGTACACCAACTGCAGATGGTAGCCGTCACGGTTCAGGTTGTCGCCCAAACTCGATGTGCGGGCATTCTGTATAGCTGTTCCTGCCGGCACCAAGATGTCGATAGGTGCATCCTTGAGAGCCTGTTTGGCTGCGCCTAAGATGGAAGAGAACATGGTGGCCTGACTGTTGCCATACTTGCGGAAGCCGTCATGGTTGGAAGTCTGAGCGTAAGCCCATGTCTGATGGAAGATAATCTTAGCCTTGGGTGCTTTTTGTTTCACATAGGCAATCAGTTCGTTGAGATAGGGCTGGTATGTGTAGTAGACTCCAGAGAAATGGCTTGCCTGCTGTACGCTCACATAGTCCCAGTCTTCCTCGCTCAAGGCTTCGCTCACCTGCTTGTTGGGTGTCTCCACCATCTTGCCGTCTATTCCTGTCTTTCTGTATCTATATGCCTTCAGGTCGCCTTTTACGCATTGCATGTGTCTTTCGAGCGAGCATCCGGGGATATATAGATTGGCCACTATAGTCTGTATGCCTTCGGCATCAGCCAACTCGTGCAGGTTCTGCTCAATGGCATCTTCAGAGAAGCTGTTGCCTATGGCGAGAATCTTTACCGTATTCTCGGCATGGACCTTTGGAAAAGCCCATGCCAAGAGGAATGTCAATATAAGCCAGATATTTTTCATATTCTGCATATTTCGTGTATAAGTCGTTATTTCAATGTGAAGGTGAGGGTCTGTACATCCTTGCTGTTAGGACCTACCATTACCTCGAACTCACCAGGCTCGTTCTTGTATTCCAACTCTTGGTTGTAGAACTTCAGGTCTTCAGGGGTGATGGTGAAGGTGACGGTCTTGGTCTCTCCCTTCTTGATAGAGATGCGTTCGAAGCCTTTCAGCTCCTTTACTGGGCGAGAAACGCTGGCAGCTAAGTCGCGTATGTACATCTGAGCTATTTCGTCAGCATCGTAATTTCCCGTATTGGTGATGTCTACGCTTACACTGATCTTCTCGTTGTTGGTCATTGTGTTGCTTGAGAGCGTAGGCTTGCCATATTTGAAGGTGGTGTACGACAGACCATAACCGAATGGGTACAGTGGGTCGTTGTCTATATCGAGGTAGTTGCTGGTAAACTTAGAGAACCATTTACCCTCTTTCAGTGGCCGTCCCGTATTCAGATGGTTGTAGTAGAGAGGTATCTGACCTACACTCTTAGGCATGGTGGCAGTCAGTTTTCCGCTTGGCACCTTGTCGCCGAAGAGAACGTCACAGATGGCATCGCCGGATTCGCAACCACCAAACCAAACGTTGAGGATGGCTGGGAAATTCTCCTGTTCCCATGTCATGACGGTGGCACGGCCCGAGAAGTTGACGAGTACGATAGGCTTGCCCGTCTTCTTCAGGGCTATGAGCAAGTCTTTCTGTGCGTCAGGCATCTCGAGATTGGTGCGGCTGCTGCATTCGCCACTCATCTCTGACGACTCGCCCACAGCAGCAACGATGATGTCGGCTTGCTGAGCCACGTCGAGTGCTTCCTTCAGCATTTCCTCGTTGCTTCGGCTGTCGCGCATCTCTCTGCCAAACATGGTGGCATCAGCTTCGCGCTTGGCATCATACATCAGGTTGGAGCCCTTGGCATAGAGAACCTCTGCCTTTCCCTCCAGTGCCTTCTTCATAGAACCGAGAATGGTCTTGTTGTCATCGAGACGGGCCACAACGCTCCATGTACCCGACATATTCTTGGAATTGTCTGCCAACGGACCTATAAGGGCAATCTTACCCTTGCGCTGCAAAGGCAACAGATTGCCTTCGTTCTTGAGCAGTACGAAAGTCTTGGCAGCTATCTCGCGTGAGAAGGCTCTGTTCTGTGGAGTGTAGATTTCCTTCTTGGCGCGTTTCACGTTGCAGTATTTGTATGGGTCGTCGAAGAGTCCCAACTTGTATTTGGCTTCCAAGATGCGGCGGCATGCTGTATTGACGGTTTCCATCGTAACCTTGCCCTCGTTGATAGACTTCTCTATAGTGCCTAAGAATCCGTCAGCCACCATGTCCATATCGGTACCTGCATTGAGTGCCATGGCTGAAACCTGCTGCAGGTCGCCCAGTCCGTGGGCTGTCATTTCCAGGATGGCAGTATAGTCGGTTACCACCATTCCCTTGAAGCCCCACATCTTGCGCAGCACATCGGTAAGCAACCATTTGTTGCCTGTTGCGGGAACGCCGTCCACCACATTGAATGAGGTCATCACGCTCAGAGCGCCGGCGTCAACAGCAGCCTTGTAGGGAGGCATATAGTAATTGAACATGCGCCAGTGGCTCATGTCCACTGTGTTGTAGTCGCGTCCTGCTTCTGCACCGCCATAGAGTGCAAAGTGCTTCACGCAAGCCATCACGGTGTTGGGAGCTGCCAGATTCTGTCCCTGATAACCCTCTACCATGGCTTTGGCGATGCACGAACCGAGGTATGGGTCCTCACCGCTTCCTTCTGCCATACGTCCCCATCGTGGGTCGCGGCAGATATCGAGCATAGGACTGAAAGTCCAGTTGATACCATCAGCCGAACATTCTTGTGCGGCTATCTGGGCTGTACGCTTGATGGCTTCCATATCCCATGAGCATGAGAGCGAGAAGGGGATAGGGAATACGGTCTCGTAACCATGTATCACGTCCATACCGAAGAGCAGTGGGATGTGCAGGCGGCTCTGTTCTACGGCAATCTTCTGTACTTCTTTGATTTTCTCAACACCTTTCAGGTTGAAGAGTCCGCCTACTTCGCCACGCTTGATTTTGCTTGCCACGTCGCTGCTTTTTGCCTGGCCGGTAACGATATCTCCTGTAACAGGAAGGTTCAACTGACCGAGTTTTTCTTTCAGCGTCATTTTATTCATCAGGTTATCGATGAAGGTGTTCATCTTAGCCTCATCGCTTTGGGCCTGTGCCATGGTGGGGCAGAGGCTTGCTGCCAGCAGGGTAAATGCTGCAAGAATGTTTTTTGTCTTCATATATCTAAGTCTGTTTAATTGTTCTTGAATCCGAGTTTCTCGAGTCCCTGTTGTATCTCAGGACAACTCATGAAGAGTCGCCAGAGCAGTCCCGAGCGATAGTTCTCTATCATAGGGGTGATGGTCAGCTGGTCTATGGCAAGATAGCGGGGTACTGTCCAGTGGGCAGTCTCCGAGAAGGCATCGTAGAAGCCATATTTGCCCCAAATCCAGTTGCCCTTGTTCCAAAAGTATTTCAAGGCAGCCATCGACTCAGTAGGAGTATATGGGAATGACGACAGGGCTGCGGTAGGTGTGATGACTCCCAAATCGTTGTTGGGTGCATGGGCAGAATATCCGTTTACCGAATAGCTTGCTGTCAGTCCCCAACAGTCTTTGCCGTAGCCTTTGTATCCCTTTGGGTTTCGTACGCAGTATTCGTAGTCGCTGAGGGCATGGTTTCTTACCACATTCCAGTAGTTGGCATACGTGTCGCTCAGGTTCTTGGGGTTAAGGCAGATATAGGAATACTGTGCCCAGAACAGCGGACCGCCAGTCTGTTCGGCGCCATTGTGCTTCAGTTCGAGCGGATAGCCGTAAGGCTTGGCATTGCTCTTGATGCCTCCGCTCCTTGCCCATCCCTTGTGATAGCATTCTGCCGGGATAGAATGGGTGGGTGAGGAAGCTCCCAAGATATAGGTGATGAGGCATTCGTTGTAGCCTTCGAGTGGGAAGTTCATATCCCATCCATAGTTGGGCGACCAGTGCCAGTACAGCACGTCCTGTCCGCCACGTCGGTACCAGTCGAACTCCATCTCTTTCCACAGTTTGTCAATATTGCTTGCCAAGAGTTTCTCCTGTTCGTTGCCATTCTCGAAATACTGTCTAACGCACAGCAGACTTGCCATGAGGAACGAACTTTCTACGAGGTCGCCACCATCATCTTTCTGTCCGAAAGGAACGGTCTTTCCTGTATTGCCGTCTATCCAGTGCGACCAAACACCATGGAATCGGTCGGCTTTTCCTAAGAAATCTACTATCTTCGTAAGGCGCTGTACACCCTCGGTACGGCTGATGTAACCTCTGTCGATACCTGCCAGCAGGCCGGCTATGCCAAATCCGCTTCCTCCGGTAGTCACCACATGCTTGTCGTTCTGTGGATAGATACCATCGAGGTGAATGCGCTCGGGTGCCAGCCCGGAGTTGGGGTTGGCTCCATCCCACATATAATTAAGGTGGGTCTTCTCAATGTAGTCGAGCATTTCCTCATCGTTGGCAAATGAGGAGGGTCTCTCTAAGGGCTGGTCATGCTCGTCGGTAACTATGTCTGTAAGCTCATACTCGTTAACCACAGGGATGTAATAGTCGCTCACTTGTCCCTTGACAACCTTGACGGAGTCCTGGCTGGCGAAACATGGAGCGGCTATTACCAGCATCCATGTGGCGAATGATAGCTTGGTAAAATTCATTTTGTATATTCTAAGTTGACGAATACTGCATTGTGGTCGGACAGATAAACCTTGTCGGGCTTATCACCGATAACTCTGTAGCGAGTCACTTTCAGGTTGTTGCTTACAAAGATATGGTCGATGATGTTACGCTCTGCGAGAGGCAGTCTGCCGTAGTCGTGCCATGTCCAGTCTGGACCATAAACGATGGCAGCCTTGTTGCGGGCATTTTCCATTTTGTTGGCTCTCAGTATGGCCGAAGGTTCTTCCTCATCGGTACAGTTAAAGTCGCCGGTGATGATGGCAGGCATGTTCTTAGCCACTTTCTTCATCTTGGAAAGGATGAGCTTGATGCCTTCCTTGCGTGCTATCTTACCGTCGTTGTCGAGGTGGGTGTTGAAGTATACCACCTGCTTGCCGGTTTTTTTGTCTTTCAGTATCGCCCAGGTACAAACACGGTTGTAAGAAGCGTCCCAGCCCTTCTTTCCGAACTGTTCTGGTGTCTCGCTCAAGGCAAAGTCGCCATGCTTTACCATACTGAATTTGTGCTTGTTATAGAAGATTGGGCTGTGTTCGCCCTGATGTTTTCCGTCATCTCGTCCTACACCGATGCCCTCATATATGCCATTGAGAGCAGCCTTGAGGTCTGCCATCTGGTTGGGGCATACTTCCTGCATGCCCAAGAGGTCGGGCTGATAATAGGTGAGCATCTTTGCCACCTCGCCTTTACGGTTGTCCCAACGGTTTTCATTGTCTACCGAGGCGTCCAAACGTATGTTGAACGACATGACGCTGATTTGTGCTTTGGCTTGCGATGTAAAGCCTGCAACGAAGAGAGAAAGTAAGAAGAGAGTTTTTCTGAAGATATGCATAGTAGTGTGTATAGAGTATATGAAAAGTGAGTAGTGAATAGTGATAAAGAGTTGTCGGAAGATTCATGAACCAGCCTTCTGTAACGAAGGACTGGCTCATGAAATCGAAATAGAGCTTATGAATTATTCAATATGAATGACGTTTTCTCGTTATTCGTCGATAGGATCCTTCAGAAGGTCAGGAGTTGCTGTTACCTGATTGAAAGGTAGTGGGATAAGAGCCTTCTCCTTAGACCAACCTACAAGTTCAGTGGCAGCCTTGCCTGTGCGTACGAGGTCGTTGTAACGCTCACCCCATTCGCAGCAGAGCTCCATGCGGCGCTCGTCAATAATCTGGTCGAAGGTAACATTAGTAAGCTCAGGCATGTGAGCACGACGGCGAACTTCATTGAAAGGACCATCTCCATTCTTACCAAGTTTAACCTTTGCTTCTGCATTCATCAGCAGGACATCTGCATAGCGAAGTACTCGGATGTTGTTGTTTGTGCCATACTTTGTACGTCCAGGAGTGAGCTGAGTGGTTGGTGTATAAGCCTTGCCGTTCCAGCAATCGGTCTTTGTAGGGTTGTCCTGAGGCTTGATGTAGTCACCATCGGGGGTGGTTGAGCCAGCCAATAAGAACGATGTGGTTGCACGAATGGTCTCGCCACGGCCATAAGCCCAGTCACGGAACGATTTCAAGATACCGCAGTCGCCCCATCCTGAGATGTTGCTGCCTGAGTTGTTTGGACCTTGACAACCAAACCATTGGTCGGGGTCTATCAACTCGCCTGAGCCGTTGCCGAAGTCTGTACACTGGCTTTCGAAAATAGATTCGTCACATAGTTTTCCAGGAATTTTCCACAACTGATAGTAGTCTGGATAGAGATGGAAGTTACCATGTGCGATGATGTCATCGGTCAGTTCCTCCACCTTCTGGTAGTTGCCCTGATTGAGATAAATCTTAGCAGCTAATGTGGCAGCAGTGAATGCAGTTACAGCACCCTTGTGCTCGCTTTGGTTAGGACGGATGCGAGGCATGTTGTCCATGCCATATTGCAAATCCTCCAAAGCATACTTATAAACAGCCTCTGTGGTAGAACGTCTCAGATCGCTCTGGTTGTTATCACGAAGAATAGTGCAAGTTCCGAATGCTTGAATGAGGCGGAAGTAAGCGTAAGCACGCATGAACTTTACCTCACCAATATAGGCACGGTTGGCCTTTTGTTGAGCTTCTGTGGTGCAGTGCTGAGCATAGCCCTCAAGAGCCTCAATGGCTGAGTTGGCGTTCTTGATGATGTTATAATACTGCATCCATATTTCGTTGAAGCCCCAGAATGAGTCGTTATACTTATACTCTGATAAGTTGTAATAGTCGCTACCGTTCCACTGGCCGCTGAACACATCCTGATCACGAATGGTTGTAATCTCCCATATTACCCAGTGCAGAGCACTTTTACGGAAGCGGGCATACATACCAGATACGGGCTGATACATATTGTCTAAGTTGGCATAGTCGACCTGTGTGTCAGGCACCTTGCCTTCCGGCGTCTTGTCAAGATAGTCGCTGCATGACGAAACTGCGCCCATCATGAGGGCAGCTGCCGCTAATATGATTGTATTTTTGATAATTTTCATAATGTAGCAAATTTTAATTGAGGTTGATCTTTAGAAATTGATTTTCACGTTGAACGTGTAGGTAGAAGTCAGAGGATATACTTCGGTATCCCATCCCTCTGGATCGGTCAATTCAGGTGAGAAGGTGTTTGCCTTGAATGTAGTGAATGGACGATCGGCCGTCATGCTGAGACGGACAGATGGCAATGTGTATGTTCCGAACTTCAAGTTCTTGAAGGTGTAACCCAATGTAATGTTCTGGATGCGGAAGTAGTCAGCGCTCTCAACAAAGTAAGAACTGTACTTCTGGTCGCTCACGTTCCATGTGCGAAGCAGTGCCGCAGCAGATGGGGCAGAGTTGGTAGAGCCTGGACCTGTCCAACGTTTGTCATACTGATCCTTATCAAAGTTGTAGTTCTGTGAAGCATAACGTAGAGCACGCTTGCGGTTGAACATCTGTGCGCCAGACTGTCCGTAAGTTGTCAATTCGAAATCGAAGTTCTTCCACTCTAATCCAAGGTTGATACCATAAGTGAAGTTTGGAATATATGAACCCAATGTGGTTCGGTCATTACCATCGAGCACACCATCATGGTTCAGGTCTGCATACTTTAAATCACCAGGTTGGCAACCATTGGCTTTGCCTATAGGGTCAGCATCAACCTCTTCCTGTGTCTGGTAAACGCCAATCATCTTGAATCCGTAGAATGAATTCATCTCCTTGCCTACGATATTCACGGTCTTTCCGCCTCTGATGATACTATGACCATTAAGCTCCTTTACGCGGTTGCGAAGAGTTGACATATTGACACCAACACGATATTTGAGATCCTTGCCGATTCTGTCGTTCCAGTTGAGAGTGATATCAAAGCCTTGGTTCAAAATCTTACCATAGTTGCCAGCCAATGTCTGTGTGCTGAAAGGCAACAATGGAGAAATAACAGCATTGTTAGTCATGCGATGGAAGTAGTCGATATCCACATTCAAGCGGTTGTCGAGAGCGATGAGGTTGAAACCTGCGTTCCACTCCTCTACAACCTCCCACTTCAGCCAACTGAAGTAGTTTGAGTTCTCATAACCAGGAATAGTGGTGTTACCAAATACACCAGAGAATTTGTTACCTGTGCTTATAGAGTTGAAACCATCAGAAGCTGCGATGTGGTCGTTACCAAGTTTACCCCAGCTTGCACGAAGTTTCAGCATGTCGAGCCACTTCTGGTCTTTCAGGAAGTTTTCCTGTGAGATAACCCAGGCTCCACCGATTGATGGGAAGTAACCCCATTTCTCCTGATATTTTGAAGAACCGTCAGCACGCATGGTGAAGACGAGCATATACTTGTCATCGTAGTTGTAGTTGAGACGTGTGAAGTAAGACAGACCGCGGTAGCAATAGCCGTCGTCGCCTACTGTGGCTCCAGTAGCGTCACCGTTCTTGATGTACCAGTATTCATCCTCGCCATCGGGTACGTTGCTGGCAGAACCATTGAGATTACGCCATTGTTCCTCACGCATGGACATACCAGCCATGGCACCTACCTTGTGCTTGCCAAACTGATCGTTGTAAGTCAATGTATTATCCCAGATGCGGTTGTAATATTTGTTCTCGCTCTTACTCAATTTGGTTGTTGTTGACTGCTGCCAGCTGCTCACATAGTAAGCAGGTGTAAACTCGCGACCTTGTGTTGAGAGGAAACTGTAAGAATAGTTACTGCGCAGGTTCAACTTGTTAGGAATAAAGTCTATCTGTGCATAGAAATTGGTCAGTGCCTGATAGCTTTCGTTCTTAGAGTCGTAATACTCAGCAAAAGCAATTGGGTTGTAGAAGTTGGAAGAGTAGCCTAATACGTCGGGTGAACCATACTTGTTCGGGAAGGCCTTGTCATTGTTTTTATCATACAGAGCCACAATAGGAGGACAGTTAAATGCCTTCTGCCAAGCGGCATTGTTTGGCACTTGCTGCTCTGACTGACTGAATACACCATTGAAGCCCACCTTCAACCAGTTGGTTGCGTTATAGTCTACAGCAGCACGGAAGTTGAGGCGCTTATAGTTGTTGTCAACATCCATGATACCATCTTGGTAGAGGTAACTGCCACCCAAAGAATAAGTGGTTTTGTCTGAACCGCCGGCAATGCTTAGGCTGTGGTTGGTGATGAGGGCTGTGCGAAGCATCTGATCATACCAATCGTTGTCGGTGTTGTAAGTCCAGTTGTGGAAATCTGGATCTGAATAGCTACCACCATAGTTGTCGATACTCTTCTTGAAATGAGAAACATAAGCATCGTAGTTACCTTCAAGCATCATAGTAGCATATTCCTTAGCGTTACACAGTTCCAATACGTTGGAGGCTTTCTGGAAACCTACATAGCCGTCGTATGTAATCTGTGCTTTCTGATTCTTAGCACCCTTCTTTGTAGTGATAAGCACCACGCCATTTGCTGCACGCACACCATAGATGGCAGCAGCCGAAGCGTCCTTAAGAATGGTGAAGTCCTGAATGTCGTCGTTGTTGAGGAAGGTGATGTCATCGTAGAACATACCATCTACTACATAAAGAGGTGAAGAGTTTTTGAAAGAGCCAGCACCGCGAATGCGTACGGTAGGTGCGCTACCAGGTGCACCTGAACTAACCACGTTCACACCTGCCACCTTACCCTGAAGGGCTGTCATAGGTGATGCGGAAGGAACAGACTGGATGTCGGCTGCCTTAACCACGGTGATAGGAGAGGTGAGGTCCTTAGCCTTAGCAGAGCCGTAACCGATGACAACTACGTCGTTGAGGTTCTGGAAATCATCCTTCAATGTGACATTGAGGTTGCCTGAAGCCTTGAGGGTAACAGGCTGCATACCCACATAAGAAATGTTGATAGATGCGTTAGGATTAACTTCCTGGATGGTGAAGTTACCGTCTATGTCCGTAACGGTAGCTTGCTTTGTACCGAGTACTTTGACAGTGGCGCCAATGACTGGTTCGCCAGAACTATCCAAGACAGTACCTTTGACAGCCTGAGCTTGGGCAAATGCCAACTGGGCTACAAAAGCGCAAATGAATAATAATAGGTTCTTTTTCATGTTTTTTTGTTTTAAGATAATTGTTAATTCAAAACTGCTGTGCAAAGTAAATACTTTTTAAAGGTTTGGGCAAATTTGTTGCCACGATATAACTACGATGCGCTTTCTTGTCACTACGATTTTACTACGATGCCAATTTCTAAACGTTTGGAAAAGAGAAAGATAGGAAAACGACAAAATTTTGCCTTTTTTCTTTGGTAGATGGTATAAATTTATTAATTTTGCAAATACATAACCACAAACCCGTCTAAATCAAAGAATGAAAAAGCAGTTTTTTTGGCTTGTCATGTTAATCTTTTGTCTATGTCCAATGATGACAAAGGCACAGATTTTTATGCCTATTATCTCATACTATAACTCGTTCACTTATCATTATGGCATGCAGAACTGGTGCTGTACGCAGGATGATAGGGGCATTATGTACTTTGCCAACAATAATGGTGTGCTCAGTTATGATGGCTATTCGTGGCGCACCATAGCCTTGCCCAGCAAGGGATTGGTGCGATCAATTCTTGCTGATGGCGACCGTATCTATGTCGGCTCTTATACCGACTTCGGTTATTTTGTGCGTGATGAATGGGGTAAGATGGTGTATCATTCTCTTTGGCCCAAAAAATATCAGTCGCATAATGACGAGATATGGAATATCGTGAAGGGTGCTGATGGGCATATTTACTTCCAGTCATTCTGCTCTTATTTCGTTTACGATGGCAAGAAAGTTACACCTTATTATATAAAGGAGCATCTGCCGCTCTGGTTTTTCCAAACAGGCGGTCAACTCTATGCTCAATTGATTTCCGACGGATTGTGCCGGGTCAGCAAGACGTATTACCCCCCCATCCTACATCGTAGAGACTATGGCAACGATCATGTGATGGGCTTGCACCAGTTGGGCAAGAGTCTTTTCTTGTTGGCCACCAACCAGAATGGACTCTTCCTATACGACGGACAGCAGGTGAAGCCTGTTCGTACTGATGTCGATGCTTTGCTCCGACAAGCCTTGATCAACCGTACTGTCATGCTCAATAAGCATACCTTGGTGGTGGGAACCATCAAGAGTGGAATCTTTGCCATCGACCTCAATACCAATAAGGTGTTGTGGCACTACAGCAAGGCTAACGGACTGGGAAACAATACCGTGCTCAACCTCCTGGTGGACAGAACGGGCAACTTATGGGCAGCCTTGGACAATGGCATCGCCCTCATCCATACAGGCTTGCCCCTCTCGGTGATGAAGCTCGAAGGCATCGGTATGGTCTACGATATAGCCACATTGGGAAGCGATATGTATATTGCCACCAATCAGTCGGTGTGGCGATATGACATGAAGGAACACAATATAGTTCCAGTGAATGGCTGCGAAGGACAAAACTGGTATGTATCTCAGTTTGACAACCAGGTGTTTGCCGGCAACAATTTAGGCACAAAGGCCCTTGTGGGCAATCAGTCTTTCGACCTTTTAAACGACAATCAGGGCAGTACTATGATGCGTGAGTATCAGCATTATGGTCAGCATGCATTGATAGAGTCTTCCTACAACAGTTTCCGCATTTATTTACGCGATGGCGACAAATGGCGCTATGGTTGGACGGTGAAAGGCTTCGGTGCTCCTATCAGAGAGATAGAAATAGACAACCAGGGTGTCATCTGGGCAGCCCACATGAGCAAAGGTCTCTATCGACTGGAACTTTCCAGGGATATGAGGCGATTCGAAAGGGTGAACTTCTATTCTTCGCTGCCCAATAGCAAGGGTGATGCATTCCATGTGATGACCATCATGGGACGTGTGGTCTTCTCGTATGGTGGCCGTCTCTTTACTTACGATGATATACGCAAGCAGATATTGCCCTATTATGGTTGCGGCAGGTTGAGCGACATGGGCATCGTGTCGTCTGCCTTCCTTGATAAGAAAACCTTCTGGTTGCTCAATAGCGATGGCTATTGGCTCATGCATTCGGGCAGTAAGGAGAACCTGCCGGTGTTCTTTATCTCCAACTCTTCGTTTGGGCAGGAGTGCAACATCTATGGACATTCGATGTATGCTTCGGGTCGTGCCACCTATTTCTTCCTCAACGATGGTATAGGCAGATATTTGGGCACAGGTGCTGAAATGGGAAAGAAGCCCGCCTGCTATCAGGCTTCATTCAGCGAGGTGACGACAAAGGACCGTGATAATGTGGCGCATCAGCTGCCTGTGGTCAGCGATGGCAAGGTGAAGGCATGGGGTAACATTCGGCTCAGGGTGTCGTTCCCCAACTACGATAACTACAAGCTGCTGTTCTGCTATACGCTGAAGGGTGGAGGCAATACGCTTACCGAGTCTTCCTATTCGCCAGAGATCGTGTACAGCAACTTCGGCTTTGGAGATTATGAACTGACAGTGGTGGTCAAAAACCTCAAGGGCGACATCATAGGCAAGCCTCTTGTCTATTGTTTCTCTTTCCCCACACCTTTTCTGCTCTCATGGTGGGCGTGGCTGATGTATCTGTTGTTGCTTTCAGCTTTGGTGTATGGCTATATCCGCTGGCGTACCAACAAGATTATTCGTCGCAATAAGAAGATTGCTGAAAAAGAACTCCTGGAGCAGAAGATGAAATCGTTGGAACAGGAACGTATCATTGCTGAGCAACAGAAACAACTCTTAGAAAACGAGCTCGCCCTTAAGGGAAAGGACGTGGCAAGCATGGCTTTCGATATGGTGGCGATGAACAACTCCATCAGTGAGGCGAAGGAGACTTTGCTTGAAGGCATGCGCAAGGGAACCATCACCACCAAGAATGCCAGCAAACTGTTGTTGCAGATGAAGAGTGGCGACAACGACTTGTTCTGGAATACGTTCCAAAACAACTTCGACCTGATACACAAGAAGTTCTTCCGCAGTCTGCGTGAGAAATATCCCGACCTCACGTCGAACGACCTGAAGGTATGTGCCCTCTTGCGCCTGAACCTGAATACGAAGGATATAGCCAACTTCACTCACCTTACCATCCGTGGTGTGGAAGGTGCAAGATACCGACTCAGAAAGAAGTTGGGCATTCCTACCGACAAGTCGCTCACCGATTTCCTCATCGAGTTCGAATAAGGAGAGGATCTTTATTGTCCTCCCAAGCGCTCGAAGAAGGTGATGATTTCCTCAAAAGTCTTGAATTCATCGCTGCCATACTCGATGGCTGTGCCCATGAAGCCCTTGTCGGGACAGGGGTCGATGAAGTAGTCGCCATAGAGCAATGCCTTCTGGTTGCAGAAAATGACGTGGTTGTAGGCTGGGGCAGATAGGTACTCCTCTACCCAGGTCATGACACGAGCCATATAGTCATGGTCGTTGGTGGGGGCCTGTGCCACAATATACACATTGTAATATTCTATCAGCATCTCATAGGCCTTGTGCATTGAGCTGGTGGCTTTCCAGTAACTGTCGTGCAGGGCATCGAAGTCGATATACACGATGGGGCGTTCCTTTCCGTTCTGTTTGTCGTCTATCCATCGGATGACGGGTGCGAGATAATGGAATGCCACCTTGTCTATCAGCCGATGCTCACCATGGAAGCGGATGGCTTGTGGATAATGCTCGTGGAAGAGGTCGAAGGTATGAACCACAGGGTCCTTGTCGCCAAAGAGTCCGTAGACACGGTTTTGTTCCTCGGGTGTTACATTCTGAAAGCACAGGGCGGTAATGTCCTTGTACTCCTTGATGAGTCCCTTGTTCACCATCAGCTCCTGCACTCCGTCCTTGCGCGGGTTCTGAAACTCCTGTCTTCCCGTCATACTGCTCATGGTGTTGCCCATCTCGAAAGCAGGGTTTACCAAGATGCGGTCGGTGCCATGGAGCATCTCAGTGAACATACCACCCATGGAGGTGCCTACAATCAGGTCGGGTTTCTCCCTCTGCTGCATATCCCGCAGCATCTCTATGGCTTCTTCGGCATGCACGGGAATGTCCTCAGCCACGAGTGTGGCATTAGGCATCAACTCCTGCAACATCTTTACCGTGCCGCTCTGTCCCGAGGAGAGGAATCCGTGCACATACATGATTTTTTTGCCCTGCATCAGGTCAGGGAACTGCTTGATGTATTGATTTTCCATTGCTTGTTGTTTTATCCGGAATGATGATGCAAAAGTACAGTTATTTGCAGTGAAAACAAAATTATTGATGCATATTTTTCTCCTGTTGTTCAAATAATGCGATGAAAGGGCTGTATTTCTCGGATTTTATTTGTACTTTTGCCGCATCTTTCTGAAATTATATATATGTGACAATGGAACAGTCAATAGAAAATCTCTACAAACTCGACGGCAGAGTGCCCGTCGCCAAAGCACTTCCTTTCGGCCTTCAGCATGTGCTGGCCATGTTTGTGAGCAACATTGCTCCTATTATGATTCTTGCCGGAGCCGTAGGCTTGGACAGTTCAGTGAGCGCCGTGCTTATCCAGAACTGTATGGTCATAGCCGGTATCGGTACGTTGGTACAGCTTTATCCCGTTTGGCGCATTGGCTCGCGCCTGCCTATCGTAATGGGCATTTCCTTTACCTTCCTTTCTCTGGCCATCGCCATTGCCGGTTCTCAGGGCATGGGAACCCTCATTGGTGCGGTTATCATTGGTGGATTGATAGAGGGAACACTTGGACTCTTTGCCAAGTATTGGATTAAACTCATTCCGCCCGTTGTGGCTGCTACGGTGGTTACCGCCATCGGTTTCTCGCTACTTCCTGTAGGTGCCAACTCGTTTGCAGGAGGACAGGGTGCTGCAGATTTCGGCAGTGTGAACAACTGGATTGTTGGAAGTGTCACCTTGTTGGCCTGTCTGCTCTGCCAGATTTTTGCCAAGGGTTTCCTCCGTTCGCTGTCTGTTCTTATGGGTCTGATCGTAGGCTACATTCTTGCCTGCTTCATGGGTATGGTCAATTTCAGCGGACTCACCGGTCTCTCGCTCGTTGCCTTGCCCCAGCTTCTGCCTTTCACTCCTGAGTTTCATATCGGTGCCATCCTTTCGGTGGTAGCCGTCTATCTTGTGTCAGCCACAGAGACGATAGGTGATACTTCTGCCCTTTGCAACAGTGCGCTGAAGCGCAATCCTCAGACCAAGGAGATGGGCTCTGCCGTTTGCTGCGATGGTTTCGTCAGCTCGGTGTCTGGTCTCTTCGGTTGTACTCCTATCACCTCGTTCAGTCAGAATGTGGGATTGGCAGCCATGTCGGGTGTGGTCAACCGTTTCACCATTGCCATGGGAGCCTTGATAATGATTATCGGTGGTGTTTTCCCTGCCATAGGCTATGTGCTTACCACCATTCCTCAGGCTGTTTTGGGCGGTTGCACCATTATGATGTTTGGTAGCATCCTCTTTGCCGGTTTCGGTATGATGGCGCGTACGGGTTTCTCACAGCGCAACATGGTGATCGTGAGCCTTTCGCTGAGTGTAGGCCTTGGCTTTACCCAGGCTACAGGCATGTTCAACATCTTCCCTGAGATTGTCCGCACGGTGTTTGCCGACAACTGCGTGGCTGTGGTCTTCCTGCTTGCTGTGGTTCTCAACCTCGTGTTGCCAAAGGATCTGGAACAATAAAAAGAGAATTATTTGCTAATATTACTATAAAATTCTATTCATAATGGATTTGCTGAAAGAAAGAATTATGCAGGAAGGCAGATGTTTTCCTGGTGGAATCTTAAAAGTAGACAGTTTCGTAAATCACCAGATGGATCCTATCTTGATGATGGATTTGGCGAAGGAGTTTGTTCGTCTGTTCCAGGACATTAAGTACAACAAGATCATCACCATTGAGGCATCGGGTATCGCTCCTGCCATCATGGTAGGTTATCTGACCCATCTTCCTGTGGTCTTCGTCAAGAAGAAACAGCCCAAGACGATGGAGGGTATGATTACTTCTGTGGTTCACTCTTTCACCAAGGACCGCGACTATACGGTTTGTGTGAGCGACAGCTATCTTACTCCCGACGACCATGTCATCTTTATCGACGACTTCCTCGCCAATGGCAATGCTTCCAAGGGCGTGATGGAACTCTGCGAAAAGGCTGGCGCCAAGATAGAGGCGATGGGCTTCATCATTGAGAAAGCCTTCCAGCATGGTGGCGACTTCCTGCGCCGTGAGGGAATGCGCTATGAGGCGCTCGCTACGGTTGAGAGCCTGGAAGACTGCAAGATTGTATTGAAATAAGGGGTTATTTTTGGGAGTTATTTCATGGAGTTAAGGAGTTAAAGGAGTTAAGACAAATGCCTTATTGTTTGAAATATAAGAAAAAAAGCTGTTGTCTTAACTCCTCAGCGACCGCAGGGAGCGATAACTCCTTTAACTCCTTAACTCCTCCAAACCTCAAGTGCCTTAACTCCTTTAACTCCTCCAAATCTATTTGACTATTTCTGCCGCATAGATTCCCATTACCTTATATCCTGCGGCGTTGGGATGCAGCCAGTCGCTGCATACATATTCCTTCTTCATTCTGTGCTCATCGGCAGAATCTTGCATCAGTTTGGCAAAGTCGAGCACGCCATCCACCTTTTTCTCCTTGCCCTGACTGCGTATCCAGTCGTTCACGTATTGTCGGCAAGCCTCGTGGAAATAAGTGTAATAGCCTGCACCTTTGAAAGGCGTGATGGTGGCGAGATACACCTTCATGCGCTTGGCCTTAGCCTTCTTTATCATGTTCTGATAACTCTCTATCAGCAGTCGGGCTGTTGTCTCGCTGTTTCCGCTCTTAGTGTTTCCTATATCGTTGACACCTTCGAAGATAATCACCTTCTTCACACCGCATTGTCCCAGAATGTCGCGGTCGTATCGGTCTTTGGCCAATGTGCCTATGCCTCCGGGCACTACCACCTGATTGGATCCGATACCTAAGTTGAGTACGCCCTGATTGGTAATCTTATGTTTCAGGTGCAGCATCTCGCTCATGATGTCGGGCCATCGGTTCTGTGCATTGTCGGTTGTTCCGCGACCATCGGTTATTGAGTTTCCTATGATGGCAATGGCGCTCAGGTTGTTTTTCATCGTGTACACATCAATGCCAGCGATAGTGTACCAGTGGTTCACGCGTTGTGCTTTTTTGAAATTGGAGTGAGCATTGGTTACACCTTTCATGATATAGGAGGTGGTGCGGGAGCCAGGGTGCATGGTGGGCTTGGCTGGCGATGAGGTGTAGTTGATGGTAATGGCAACGCGCTCCAAAGGTCTGAGGTTGAACTTCAGTGGGTCGCTCTCTATCGCCTTGCCAGCAGGAATCACAGTCTTGTACTTGCCGTGAAATTTCAGGTACTCAGCGCTCTTGGCGTCTACGCCAAATGAGTCTTTGGCATGGGCGATATAGACCGAACGTATCACCACGGGTTCAGAACTGTAGATGTTGCTCAGTTTCAGTCGTATCACCTCGCCGCCCAATGATACCTTCACCACTTGTCTGATGGAGTGGGGCGTATTGCTGTATAACACTTTGCTCTTCACGGCAGCCTGTGGAGCTGTAGCCCAGGTTCCTACCCATGTCTGTGCCGTGGCATTCATGATGAATGCACACAGAAAGCATAATAATGCGAATGTTTTCTTCATAATATTTCTCTCTTTTCTTTTTTCTGCTTTGTTTTTCTTTTGCGTGTTATTTTCTGTAAAGGTACGCCTTTTTCTCTTTTCCATGGTGAAGACAACCTATTCTCTAACTTCCTTTAACGAGTTTAACTTCCATTGTAACTGCTCAGTCACCCCTGAAGCTATGAGTAGTTGTCTTTAATCAACTTTCTCAAGTAAGCCTTGCAAGCCTGCAAGAGCCTCAAAAGTACAAAAAGTAACCCTTGCAAGCCTGCAAGAGCTCCAAAAGTACAAAAAGTGAGCCTTGCAAGCCTGCAAGAGCCTCAAAAGTACAAAAAGTAACACTTGCAAGCCTGCAAGAGCCCCAAAAGTACAAAAAGTGAGCCTTGCAAGCCTGCAAGAACTCCAAAAGTACAAAAAGTAAGCCTTGCAACCCTGCAAGAGCTCCAAAAGCATCAGAAAGTAGAAATATTTTCTAATCAATGCCCACTTGGAAAAGTCAATTTTATGAAAACCTGCTGTTGATTACCAATAAGTTACAAAGATTAAAAATATGATTTGATACTTTTTCAAGTGGACCTGGTAACTGAAGTGACATTCCGTAAGTAAAAGTATGGAAAAATGGGATGGCTGTAAGTTGCAGTCGTGATAAAGTGCAAATTGATGTATTTTTACTATCTTTTTATACAAAACTGTCAGAAATGCTTGCGTATATCAATTAATTTATTTACTTTTGCACCCGAGAGAAAAAGTTAGTGTCGTACAGACACTCATGAGGGCGTATCAACACTTATCAGATTGTTTCGGCACTTATTTACGGATAGCATTATAATATACTATTATTTGTTTTATATTTATTTTTTACAACATTTTCAAGATGACAAGAAGATTACTTTTGTTAGTATGTGCGATGCTGTGTCTATGCAGTAGCGTACGTATTCAGGCGCAGTCTGTATCTTCTTCTACAGCAACCTCTGCGGATGGTAATTACGTAGAGGGTGTCGTTCGTGTCAAACTCCAGCGCGAGATAGCCGACCGTTTGGTGGCTGCCAAGCTTCCGCTGTCAGTAAAAGGTACGAGCAAGAAGTATGTTCAGACTGGCGTGACCCCGCTCGACAGGGTCAGTCAGAAAGTAAAGGCAGTCTCTATGACCCGTGTTTTCCCTTATGCCGGTAAGGATGAGGCTAAGCACAAGGCAGCAGGACTGGATCTTTGGTACGATGTCCATTACGAGGCATCAGGTATGAAATTGGCACAAGCCCGTAACTTGCTCCGTTCTACAGAGGGTGTGGCTTATGCCCAGCGCATACCGGTTTACAAACCCATAGGCGGTGAGCGTTTCCTTGAGGTTTCGCCAGCAGCAGTGGCAAAGGCAGCCAAGGCTGCTTCTACCATGCCTTTCAACGACCCATTGCTCAATGACCAGTGGCATTACAACAACGATGGTCATATCGCAGGTACCAAGGTGGGTGCCGATGCCAATGTGTTCAAGGCGTGGGAAACAGGTGTTACCGGTTCTAAGGATGTTGTGGTTGCCATCATTGATGGTGGTTTCCAGGTAGATCACCCCGACCTGAAGGACAATGTGTGGATCAACGCAGCCGAGTTGAACGGTAAGCCTGGTGTTGATGATGATGGTGATGGCTATGTGGATGATTTCTACGGCTACAACTTCGTTATCAATTCAAGCGATATCAACGCTCACTCTCATGGTACTCACGTAGCAGGTACCGTAGGTGCCACCAATAATAATGGTATCGGTGTCTGCGGTGTTGCCGGTGGTAGCGACGGTAAGGGCGGTGTCAAGATGATGGTCTGCCAGGTATTCGACAGCCGTGCCAGCAGTTCTGCAGTAGCTGATTTCGGTGCTGCCATTGTTTATGCAGCCGACCGCGGTGCCAGCATTGCCCAGTGTTCTTGGGGTGCCAGTGTTGCTGACGATGAGGATAAGTCGGTTACCGAAGCTGTAGATTACTTCACCAAGAATGGTGGTGGCGACAAGATGAACGGTGGTCTCTGTATCTTTGCTGCCGGTAACAATGGTGAGGAAGGCAACTATTATCCTGGTTGTCTTGACAAGGTTGTAGCTGTTGGTTCCATGGCTCCTGACGGAAGCGTGGCTTATTATTCCAACCGTGGCAAGTGGGTTGATGTGACAGCCCCTGGTGGTTTGGAGGACAATGGTCAGCAGTATGGCGTATTGAGTACTTTGCCTAACAGTACCTATGGTTACAACGAGGGAACTTCTATGGCATGTCCTCATGTATCTGGTATTGCAGCCTTGATTCTTTCCAAGTATGGTAACAAGCAGTTCTCTAATGAGACTCTCCGCACCTTGCTTACCACTTCGGTAAACGACCTGTATACTCAGAATCCTGAGTACAAGGGCTTGATGGGTTCCGGTTATATCGATGCTTACAAGGCTTTGCAGGGCAAGGAGGGTAGCGTGCCTGAGGCTGTTGCCGACTTCACTGTTACTGCATCTCACGACAATGCTCTCATCGAATGGACGATTCCTGAAACCGAAGAGAAGAGCATCGACCATCATGTGATTTATTATAGCACAGAGGCTTTCTCTGCTACAGATGATTTGAACAAGTTGAGTTCTGCTACTGTAGATACCAAGTTCAAGTATTCTGGCGACAAGATGTCTTATGAGGTAGAAGGCTTGAAGGCTTCTACTAAGTATTATTTTGCAATTGTGGCTTACAACCGTTGGGGTAAGGCTTCTGCCGTATCTCCAATCAAGGAGGCTACCACCAATGCAGGTCCTAAGGTTCAGGTAGATCAGAAGAACCTTTATATGACCGTAGATGCCACCAAGGCTTCCACAGCCGAGGCTTCTTTCAATGTAAAGAATGCAGGTGAGGGCGTGCTGAAGTATCAGCTTACTACTGCTACGACCCGAGCTACTATGTCTACCAGCGGTCGTATCAAGAATCCAAACCCAGGTCAGGTTCTTCCTTTCAGCGGTACAGTCAGCCCAACACTTGTGAAGCGCAATGCTGTGGCTACTTCCAACTATCAGGCAAAGGACTGGCCAGACACTTTGACCTATTCCAACCAGTTGTACAGCTATATCGGTGAAACTGATACCAAGCTGCCAAATGCTTTGGCTCAGTATTTCTATGTAGATAAGGCAACTTATCCTAATGGTTTCAACTTGACCGATCTTCGTATTCAGGGACAGAACGGACAGGATCCTGTGATTGAGATTTACGACGGATCTCGTTCTATCTCTACTGCAAGTTTGATTCAGAAGGTTAATTATGACTTCTGGGGATACAATTATCCTATCACCCTGAAAGAGCAGATTCACTTTGCTCCTGGTTCAAGCTTCTGGGTAGTGGCTAAGTTCCCTGCTGGCGCCAAGAACCCATTGGCTACAGGCAAGACTTCCCGAACCGATGTTGCCCAGTACAGCTTCTATAGCTCTGATAACGGTACAACCTGGACTCAGTTGAGTGAGGTGCTCAAGGGCACCAGCTTCGAGGCTGTAGCCAGTCAGCTCACATGGGCAGTACAGGCCATCAGCAAGAACCCAGACTGGAGTGAGGTGCTCAACCCTGAGCCTATTAGCGGTGAGGTTCGTCCTAACGAAAGCCAGAAGGTTACTCTGAAGAATGATGGTCAGAAACTGGTGAATGGTACTTACAACTTCAATATCCATGTCAAGAGCAATGAGGCTGTTGATTCCAAGCAGCAGGTTGCTTTGTCTATGACCGTGAAGGGCTATAAGCCTGAACTGCACAGCCAGCAGCTGGTTGACTTCGGTGACTTGCTGGTGGGTCAGACCAAGACCATTGATGTAGAGTTGACCAATAGCGGTTATGGTGTATTCGGTGGTAAATATGGTAAGCTCCAGGCTTCACGGAACGAAGTGAAGTCTTCATCCGATCAGTTCAATGTGTCAAAGGGTGCCAATAATATTGCAGCCCGCTCTACCGGTACGTTGCCTGTGACGTTCGCTCCTAAGAAGGAGGGCAACTTCAGCAGTACCATCACCCTGACCGATAAGAATGGTCAGCAGTATTCATTCCTGGTTCGTGGTGTCGCTTCAGTTCCTGCCAAGCAGAGTGTAACTCCTGAGTCTTACGATGCAGGCGACTTGAAGGTAGGCGGTGAGGATAAGACTGCTACCATCACTATCAAGAATACGGGTAACTATCCATTGCAGTATGTCTTCCCTAAGTTCTCTTCCGAGAAGATAGTAGGTTCTACTGCCAAAGTACATAAGTTTGGTTATACTACCATCTCTAACGTAGCCGGTGATGAATCATTCGAGTATGAGCCAGCCCCAGAGTTGGCCGATGAGAAGGACATCACCTCTCAGTTTACCAATGACAACTGGCAGTCGGGTCCTATCAAGGTGGGCTTCAAGTTCCCATTCTATGGCAAGGACTACGAGCAGATTTATGTATCTTCTTATGGTGGTGTTTCTATGCAGCAGGCGGATGGCCGTATCTCTTGTATGGTTCCTACCGGCGATTGTGTACAGGGATTGGGCTATATTTCGGCTTATACCAACTCTGGCTGGATGGACATGGGTGCCAACAGCAAGATTACCTATGGTCATAAGAACGGTAAACTCTATATCAAGTTCAAGGATGTGGTAACTCCTGCAACCAATGGTGCCGGCGAGACAACAACCATCAGCTTCCACATGGCTCTTTGCCCAGACGGAAGTGTTGAGGTTTACTACGATGATTATAATCCAGCTGGCGTATTCGGCTCTGGTGGTCACAACTTCGTTGGTGTCAGCGATATTGCTGCTTCCGATCCTTGTATATTTGTTGATGCCAACAAGGTACAGGAGAGCAATGATGGTCTGGATGCTCCTTATTATGATATCCAGACAGGCAGCGCCATCAAGATTGTGGCTCCTGCCAAGTCTATGATCAAGAGCCTGTCAAGCACTGATGGCTATGTAGGCAATGGTGAAAGCAAGGAAATCAAGGTAACATTGGCAGCCAACGATGAATTGGTGGCAGGACCTCTGACCAACTATCTCACCGTTATCACCAACGACCCAACCAACCCAAGTGCATCTGTCAAGTTGACTGCCAACATCGTTGGCGACAACCTGAAGGCTGAGGCTGCTCTCGATTCTACCAGCGTAGATTTCGGTAAGGTATTCCGTACTTCTGCTCAGCAGCGCACAGTATTGTTGAGCAACAATGGTAAGGATGCTCTCCAGGTAGCTGGCGTATCTGTCAAGAACGGCAAGTTTACTCTCGCAGAAGAAATGAAAGCTGCATTCTCTGTTCCTGCAGGTCAGGGCAAGGATATCGTAGTAACATTGCCTACTGCCGAGAAGGGTGCTGTAGAGGATGTCCTCGTCATCACATACGCTGATGGTACAACCAAGGAAATCCCATTGAAGGCTGAGGTGATTGGTAATCCTACCTGGAAGAGCAATCCTGAGAGCCTGGAGGTTGAAACTCCTTATGGTACCAACGTAGAAAAGACAATCCAGGTAACCAACGAGGGCGATGAGAACCTTACGTTCTCTGCTGAGCCTGCTTCTTGGTATACAGCTTCCGACCTGGAGGCTACTGATAAGTCTACTGTAGATTATGTGTTCAAGTCTAAGCTCGATGGTTTCGATGTACCTTACAAGTGGGTAGACATCACCAACGACTATACTGAGCACATGCCTTATGCATACTATATTGATAAGACAGACTTCAAGAAGGTGGAACTTCCATTCGAGTTCCCATTCTATGGCAAGAAGTACAAGGAGATGTATATCTACAATACTGGTTTCGTATCTTTCGATGCACCGGTAGAGGATTACAAGCAGTTCCCTGAGCCACCAGCAAGTCTGCCAACAACAGAAACCTTCTATACCAACATCATCTGCCCATTCTGGGGTAACCACTCTATGAACACTCCATCTTCTGATGGTGTATATTACAAGGCAACGGATGATGAGGTGATCGTAAGCTATAAGAATTATGGCAATACGATGATGCAGGGTATGAACTTCGAGGTGATTCTCCGCAAGGACGGTTCCTTCAAGTTCCAGTACAATGTAGATCCTGATGGATTCCAGTTGGGCGTATTCGGACTCTGTGGTATCATGGATCATACCGGTACCCGTGGTATTACTCCTGCTGATATGTATATCACCGACGGCAATACCGTTGAGTTTACTCCTTATAAGAACTATGTAGTGGCTCCAGGTGAACAGGTTGAAATGCCGGTTGAGTTGAAGGCTAACCAGTTGGCTGATACTTACGACTATGAGTTGAATGTTACCACCAACGATCCTTCTAAGCCAAGCGTCAAGATTCCTGTTACGCTGAATATCACTGGTGAGGCTAAGGCTGAGTTCCCAGAGGTAATCAATGTTGAGCAGCCTGTAGATGAATACGCAATGGATCCTTCATACTATGAATTCTATGTAGTCAACAAGGGAACCAAGGCATTCACTATCACAGACGTTGCTTCTGAGATGTTTACTGGCTCGGAGTCTGGTGACCCTGATGTTGAGGAGCCTTCTGCTCCAGAAGGTGAACTTGAGGTCTATGCTGCACAAAGCAACAATGGCGGCGATGACGGCATCGACCCAGGTCCAATGGCTCTCTCTGATGATGCTACAGCCAAGGCATGGATTCCATACCAGAGCGGTATGATGGCTCCTATCGTAGTAGGTACCGACACCGTGAAGTTCAGAATCGCACCTTATATTGTAAATGAAGTACATAAGAAGGATTTCCCTCTCGTATTCACTGTAGAGGGCTTGAATGAGGAGACACACACCTCTACCATCAAGCTGAATATCACAGAGGCTCCTGTCATGGCCTTCGATCCAGAGGAGTTGCATATTGAAAATGTGGCTTCTGACTATAAGGGCACTCGTACCGTCAATCTGATGAACGATGGAGCCTATAAGCTTACTTACTCATTGAGTCTCGATCCATCTGGTCGTGATGCAGGCAATGAGTATGAGGACGGCAACGATCCTGCTCCTGCCTATAACGTCATCTCTTATCCTTCACAGGATGCAGCCAAGAATTTCGTGGCTACCTGTGTAGAGAAGATTTCCGGCAAGAAGGGCATGGTGAAGGCTCTTGGCTTGAAGAAGGTGAAGGACGATCAGAAGTTCATCTACGACTTGCCTGAGGGCTATGAGGGCAATGCGCTCTATTATCCGGTACTCAACCCTGTAGAAAATGCTCAGGCTGCCCTGATGGGTACGGGTGCTACTGCTCTGGATGAGAACTTCTATGCAGCCACTCGCTATGAGGCTCCTGCTGAAGGTTTCAATCTTACTCATCTCTATTTCGTCGGTACTGTAGGCGACTTGGAGAATGTAGACATCGAGGCTTCTGTTATTCTGGGCAATGATGTTACTGCTACAGAGAAGACCATCGGTCATGGCAAGATTCATATTGTCAAGGAAAAACCTCGTGATGATGGTAGCTACCAGGGTGCTGCACGTATGTTGGAGTTTGACAACCCTATCTACATCAATCCTGCTGATACCTTCTATGTCGTATTGAAGTATCCTGCCGGCTACAAGTCATCAGCCATGATGGCAACCAAGGATGGCGACATGGAGACCAATCGCTACATGGCACACCTGAAGTCTTTGGGTGGTTGGGTTGACATCGAGACTCTCTACGACAATGCTTACAGCTATGGTGCCTTCGGTTACTTCATGACTTGTATCGAGAAGGAGAAGGGTGAACCATGGATTAAGTTGCTCAACGAGAAGAAGGAAGGTGAGATTGCTCCAAGCGAGTCGCTTCCTGTACAGTTCGAGGTGAATGCCAAGAGCGCTTATTTCGCCAAGAACAATAAGGCTACTCTCGTAGTGAAGAGCAATGATCCTATGAACAAGCTCTACAACTATCACATCTATCTCGACAAGAATGCAGCTCCTACCATCACCGCTCCAGAAGGTGAGACCACTGTTCCTGAGGCAAGCAAGGCTGCTGTAGATGTAACAGTTGCTGATGCCGAGGGTGAGGCTTTCACCGTAAGCTTGAACGATGCAGACGATATCGCTGCTGTTGAGAGTTATGAGAATGAGGACGGCACTCAGGAAGGTATTTCTGAGAGCAATGGTACTTATTCTGTTGAGGCTGGCGGCAGCTTAAAGCTCCGTGTCGTTCTTGCTCCTAATTATGGTACTGCTGGCAAGCATACCTTCGCCATTAATGCCAAGGACGAGTCTGGCAATGTAAGCTCAGCTGTTGTCAACTACAATGTAGAACATACCAACCGTGCTCCTGAGTACGTAGGTGCCACAGAGTTGGCTATGAAGGTTGGCGAGACCTCTGGTCAGTACAACTTCGCTGAGCTCTTCAAGGATGTGGATGGCGACAAGATGACCTACACAGCTTCTGTTGAGGATGCCTCTGTAGCTACTGTCTTCAAGTCGGAAGATGGATTCATCGTGGCTGGCAAGGCAGCAGGCAAGACCCACATCAACGTAGTGGCTACCGATGCCAACGGTGCTTCTTCTACTGGTGTCATCTCTCTGACCGTATCAGAGACCACAGGTATCGACGGTGTTGAGGCCGATGGCAGCAACAAGGGTGATGTAACGGTCAACGAGAATGGTGAGGTTACTCTCCATGTCAATGCCGACAAGGCCGTGCTCCGTGTTTACAGCAATGCCGGTCAGCTGATGGCTCAGCAGATAGCCGCTCCTGTACATGCAGGCGATAAGGTTAGCCTTAACCTGTCTGGCTCTATAGCAGGTGTTTATCACCTCGTAGCCGACATCGATGGTAAGGTTTCTGCCATTAAGTTCGCACTCAAGTAAATTCTTTCTTCTATCCATCAGAGAGCCTTCTTGGGGTTCTCTGTAGGATAGGATAATCCACCCAAAAGTCCCGTGTCATGTTTATGATGCGGGACTTTTTTCTTTTCTCTTTCTATCCCACATTTCTATGTAGTGTCTTTTTGGGGAAAGATAACTTCCTCATTAGCGAAAAGTCGATAGGTTTTTTCAAGAATTATGCAGAAAATCTTGTGGGGTGAAAATAAAATGTGTAAATTTGCGTCGCTTAACGGATGGTTACACAAATTCTATAACTTCTGAACTTGCTGAAGTTCTATAACATTCAATTACTAAAACACAACGAAAAGACTTACGATGAAAAGATGGTTTACACTATGGGTTGTGCTCTTTGTTGTCTTATCGGCAATGGCAGTACCCGCCAAACCAGGAGTCTGGCGCACCATTTCGCTTACTGATGGTACACAGGTCAAGGTACAGTTGGTTGGCGATGAGTTCATGCACTATTACCAGAGTGCGGACGGAACACGTTATCTCTATGATGCTGCTTCAGCAACTTATCAGGTTTATTCTGATAGCCAATTCTCGAATTCTCGTCGCAAGGCTGTGGCACGGAGAGCCAAGGCCAACAACCGTCGCGCAGTGAGGCGAAAGGCAAATGTTACTAATATTTTCCAAGGCACGAAAAAGGGACTGATCATCTTGGCACAGTTTACCGACTCCAAGTTTCAGAGTGGTCACGACCGTGCTTTGTACAACAAGATAGCCAATGCTGAGAACTATACCGACAATGGATTCAAAGGCAGCGTGAAAGATTACTTCAAGGCGCAGAGTGCAGGACAGTTCGAACTCGACTTTGATGTCGTAGGTATCTGTCAACTGAAGAACCCATGTTCCTATTATGGAGGAAATGATTCTCATGGCAACGACCTTCGTGCTGGCGAGATGGTGGCTGAAGCTTGTCAGTGGGCAGCCACTCAAGGCATCGATTTCTCTCAATACGACTGGGATGGCGATGGGGAAGTAGACCAGGTGTTTGTGCTTTATGCAGGAAAGGGTGAGGCTGATGGTGGTGCTACTTCTACTGTTTGGCCACACATGTACTATCTTTCTGAATCCGATTATGGCAAGTCTCTTTCCTTCAATGGTGTTAAGGTAGACACCTATGCTTGCAGTGCAGAGCTGAATGGTCGTGGCAAACTTGATGGTATTGGTACTTTCTGTCATGAGTTCTCCCATTGCATGGGCTTCCCTGACTTATATGATACCGGCTATTCAGGTTGGTTCGGAATGGGCGATTACGATCTGATGTGTGCAGGCAATTATAATGGTGACGGCAAATGTCCTGCAGGTTATTCGGCTTACGAGAAGCATGAATGTGGCTGGATAACATTCCAGGATGTTACCCTTATAGAGGAAGCCTTCAACGTCACAGGGCTGAAAGCTATCAGCGAGGGTGGCGGTGCCTATGTGCTGAAAAACAAGGCACACGAGGATGAATATTACATCGTGGAAAATCGTCAAAACACAGGTTGGGATGCTTATCTTCCTTCTGAAGGTGTGATGATTACCCATGTGGACTATGATGCCTATATCTGGTGGAATAATATGCCCAATACAAAGGGGAATTACTATGATGAAAATGAAAATGTTTATTATAACGATCATCAGCGTTTGACCATCTTCCGTGCAGGCAAGTCTACGTCAGATTATGGCGTTACTTCCGACCTTTATCCCTACAACACCAACAACAGTCTTACTGCCACATCCAATCCTGCTGCCACCTTATATAATAAGAATAACGATGGCACCAAGTATATGCACATCGACATCACGGATATCAGTGTGGCATCAGACGGAACAGCCTCGCTCACCTTCAGCAAGGCAGACCGCAGTAGTGGCGGTGGGGGAGAGACCAATCCCGATACTCCTGTCACACCATCTGGCTCAGTCTTACTCTATGAGTCGTTCGATAAGTGTGACGGAACGGGTGGCAATGATGATAAGTGGAATGGCAATGGAGTAGCTGGGTCTGAAGCCCTCAGTATGGAGTTCGACAATAATGGCTGGACCAGTTCTAATAAGATCTTTTCTGGCAATCAATGTGTACGATTGGGCAACAGCAGTACGGCTGGTGTTATCACGACTCCTGCCTTTTCCGTCAATGGCTCTGCTTATCTGTCATTCAAGGCAGGAGGGTGGGACGGCACTCATGATGCCACCTCCCTGACGCTTTCTGTCAACAATGGCACGTTGTCGAAGACTACCGTTGAGATTCCAAAAGGTTTATGGAAACAGTTTGGTGTCAACATCACAGCTACTGGCACAGTAAAGGTTACCTTCAAGGCCGACAAGCAGCGTTTCTTCCTCGATGAGGTGAAGGTGGTTGACCCAACCATCGACTCTGGCATTCACGACATCGTGACGAGTGAAGAGAATGGCATCGTGGCTTATTACTCGCTCAATGGAACCCGCCTCGATGGTCCTCGCCCCGGAGTCTGCATCGTACGTTACGCCAATGGCGAAGTACGAAAAATCATCATCCGATGATTTGTTCTGCGATATTCCTTAGGGAAAAGTAAAGATGAAAAAACAACAATGCCCACCCTTGGTACGGTAAGTAACCAAAGGTGGGCATTATAGGTATTGCCGAGCGCAGCTAATATTATGTGAAAAGCACTTGCTCATATCAACCTTCTTATATTAATGTTCTCCACGATAAAATCCATTATTGCTCATTTCCGACCATTTCAAGAACATTTCTTGATAGTTGTCTTTAATGAATTCACGAATTATTCTCATTTCTTTATTGGTCAGAACACCCTGCTCTTTTACGACTGTATCACCATTTCCTAAAACAAACAACTTGGCTGAGCCAGATTCCGTTAAGTGTCGGTCACTCGCATGTACATGCATAGCTTCTACTATACAATGTGAAGTAAAATATAGGTAATACCTACATATCATAAAATCGTAATATTTAGGCATAAGTTTGTTCCATTAAATTCTTGTTTCGTTTCCAATACTTTTGAACAATGCTGATTTCAATATCATCCATATTGGTTTCTATTACATCACCCTCTCTTGTCATCACAAGAGCATGATATGGCGGGTGTAGATATACTACACGTATAAAGCCTTCTTCACTTTGCGAAAATGCATATCCGCAAACAATCATTATTGCTTTTTCAGCTACGGCTTTAATTTCTTCTTCCTTCATGATAATCTATTTTAACTGACTTGATTGGTTTGAGAAATGTCGTAGGATTTATATATAGATTCTTCAATATGGGCAAAAGGTCAATATACTCTTCTGTTTCACCAATGCCCTCATAATCAGCCATGACAACAATATATCCATTATCCCATTCCTTAACCTCTGTGAATCGTTTGAGGCGTTTTGGAGTACGAAATCGGATATTACTATTGCCATATCTAAAAGAAGTCATATCTCCATCATTGGAGAGAAATGCTTCTGATGAAATATTCTTGTTGTCCATACTTAACCTCCTTATTTTAATGATTCTACTTTTCTTCTTTATAGATTATGCCAGTGAGCGCAATGAAAGTTTGCTTTCAAATTGCCGAGCGCAGCTAATCTTATGCAAAGATTATGCCAGTGAGCGCAATGAAAGCTTGTTTTCAGATTGCCGAGCGCAGCTAATCTTATGCAAAATTACACTTTTCTTCTGAAAGAAGCAAGGAATTTATTGGAAAATATTTGAGAGTGAGGAAGATAAGAAGAAATGCCCACCCTTGGTACGGTAAGTAACCAAAGGTGGGCAATGTCTTTAATGAATGATGAATGATAGAAGAGTGTTTTACTTCACAACTTTTCTTGTCGTGTCGCCTTGCTTCACAATCAATACGCCATGAGCAGGAACATCATCGAGACAGAAGTCCTGTGTCTTCGACTTGTACACCTCCTGACCTTGCATATTATATATATAGGTGTAAGGAGCATTCTGAGAAGTCTTTATTACTTGGCTATTGATACCTGTTGAGGAAGCAGTGACGTTCACTTCATCCAAGAAGAATGCATGTGATGATGTGAATGTTAATTTTACACTTCCGTTAGCCTTGATAGTTGTAGAGAAGTCGGTCCATTTACCACTCGGCATATCTACATGCGTGTTAGTCAAGTCTGCATTATCAGAAGACAGCTCAAGTGCGAAGTTTTCTTTTCCCAAAGGTGCACATTTGAATGACAAGGTAGCTGTACCATTCAATTCAAAAGAAGGTGATTCTACAACAACATTCTTAGCAGTAGTTAATCCAAAGCGTCCGCATTGGCTTCCTCCCTTCTGATAGCTACAAATCCATCCCTCCACATCAGGCGAAAATGCAGCAGAAGCAAAGTTTTGGCCTAACATTGGAGGTGCGAAACCACCTTCATTACCTCCTGTTCCTTGGCATTTGTCAAATGTTTCGTGCAACAAATATCCTTCTTGTGAAGAAGTATTGTTATAGTTGACAAAATTAAACGATGCAGTTTTGTCATCGGCAATTGCCATATCTGAAATGGAGATATTCATGAAGAATGTACCATCCAGATTCTCGTGATGAGTGATTGCCGCAGGTGTTGATTTGGAATTCAATGTGTTGTTGCCTTTGTATGGCCAAGCGTCTCCTGCCTCATTTGCTTCATTCTTCATATTGTCTGCTGGTATAAGCGTGATATGCTCATACTGATTGTATTCAGGATTGTTGGTGTTTGGCTTGTTTATGTCCCATAAATCCTGATCATAATTGATATGGTTGATAATGATTCCAAAACCAGCCAATGCAGCATCCCATCCTTGCTTTTGACGGTTTTCGATGATATAATATTCGTCGCTACAACCTGGGTTGGTGAATCTATAGGCTTCGCCACCTTGGGCAGTAGGTGCCATTCCTGTTACCGAAATCTTGTCTTTGAGTTCTACAGGATTAATCCATCCTGCCACCCATTTCTCGTAGGCGGTATATCCCGCTGGACAAAAGCTGTTGCCGTTATAACTGCCAGAGCACATCAAGTCCCAAGTCCCCATGCCGTAAAAGCCCTTATATTCTGTGTCGTATACGTCAGGATAACCTAAACAATGAGAGAACTCATGGCATATTGTTCCGATGCCATCAACCTCTGTGTCTGTTTTCATCTCATTGGAACAAGCATAGACATAAACCTTTTTCCCACCATAAGTAGTCGGATGATCAAGTGCATACTTATGAGGCCAGATGGTATTGGCATCTCCTCCAGATGCTTCTCCACGTCCGGCATAAACAACAAACACCATTTCTACCTCGCCATCACCATCCCAGTCGTATGGGGAGAAGTCGATGCCCTCATCGGCAGCATTCTGACATACGGCAGACACCATGCCACGAGGATTCTTATCAGAACCATTGGCGTCATTTCCGCCATAGTTCTCGTAATTGGACAGCGTGTATGGTCCTACGACATCAAAGGTCAGATTGAACTGGCCGTTACTTTGGTCGCGAAAGTAATCCTTGACACTTCCTCTGAACGAGCCTTCGCTGAAACCCTCTTCATTGGCTACACGATTATAGAATGCACGAGGGTCGTTCATTGAAAATTTCTTGTTGGCAAATTGTGCCAAGAGTATCAAGCAACGTTTGCTGCCCACATAAGAGACTTTCTTGACTTTCTTCGAATTTGCAGCAACCTTCATGATTCCTTTTTTAGTGAGATAAGCTCCGCCTTGATGCTTACGAAGTTCATTGCGACGCAACTGTAGCTGTTTCATGTCAGCTTTGACAAGTCCTTTATCGCTCAAAGTATAGTTGTTTCCAGCTTTATCTTGCCAGAACTTCATAAATTCATCACCACGAAGCTGCACATCTATAGTTTGTCCATTTGCCAGTTGCATTTTTTTCCACAAGCCTGGTTGCGCAGGTATTGCAAATAACGATCCTGCTATGCTAAGCATAAACAGCATTGATATCAATCTTCTCTTCATTTGGATAGTTAGTCTTTTTTGATGAAACAAGAAAAGGAGAGTGGCGTCCTTGGTCACAGGACGACAAACTCTCCTTTTGATATTCTTGATAATTTGACCTTTACACGAGGCCTTATCTTGTCAATTTAATGTTCTGAATGGTAAAGAACATATAATTTGTGGGCTGTAGATCTGGATATGTAAAGAGACGACCAACAAGCATGCCTTCACCAAACGTCACTGTCTTCATGTCGTCAGACCATGTACCTGTGATTGGGTCAGTCGACCATGCACCGTCCTTTTTGTTAAAAGGAACAACATAGTGAAGTCCTATGCCGCTAAAGTTAAAGGCAGCCATGACATCCTCACCCATTCTGAATGCTACAGAACCAGTTTTTGTAGTTTTGTCATAACTATAGGTAAGTGGTGCCTCACATGTAGCCTCTCCATTGATACCTGTGATATAAAGGACTTTGTTGAAATCTGCCTCTGTTTCATCTGCTGCACCTTTAATAGTTACATCCCAAGAAACAGCTTCACCATCTCTGTCAACACCCGTCATCTTCCACTTACCCTGCAACTTGCTGTAGAACTCAGCATCATTGTCCTTCAGAGTGATGGTGGTTGATGCGGCATTTTCTGCTATTTCAGCACCCTTGGCATCTACGATGGTAACCTTGAATGTACGAGGATCGTTGATGTCCTCATCATCCACAGTCTCTATCTCTACGTTGCCTGTACCATCTGTAATATTGATGGTCTTGTCGGTTACATAGTAGTTGACGTCTTCTTTCGCAGGGTTGGTACCCACTTCCTCAACTTCCACTGTAACGAACACGTTTCCATTGGTCTCGCCATTCACTACTACAGGAACATTGAAGATGCCCTTTCCCTCACTTACAGTCATGGTTTGGCTTTGCATGCCTACAGTAACATCTGCAGCAGAGTTCCAGGAGTCATCGTCGCTGGAGCAGGCACCCAAAAGGGTGACTGCAGCCATCAACATAAATAATTTGATATATTTCATAATTGTGATTTCTTAAATGTGTTAAGACTCTATTAATAACCAGGGTTCTGCTGACCCTTTATGTTAGGGTTGGCATCGATTTCATCCTTAGGTATAGGCCAAGTAAGACGATGGTCATCAGCTGTATAACTCAAACTTTGTCCTGCCTTTACTATGATGCTATTGAGATCTGGGTTCTCTTCGTGGTCTGCATAGCGTGAAAAACCTTTACCCAGACGACGGATGTCGCTCATGCGCATGCCTTCACCGATGAACTCCTTCTCGCGCTCTTCGAGGATGGCAGACAAAATGGTATTTGCGGAATAGTCGTTTGGCTCATATCCTTCAAGACGCTTTGCCAGGAATGCTTTCAGATATGTGTTGGCAGGAGTAATGTTGCCCTGACGTGCTTCGGCCTCAGCAGCAATCAGATACATCTCTGAAAGGCGGAACACCTTAGACATGTTCCGAATGTTGTTGGTAGTACCCGTGCGAAGCGCAGTGTTGCCAGGGAACTTATTCAGCACGTAAGCCTGATAGTCTTGTCCTTCAACTTCCAACTTTTTGTACAACTTGAAGAAAGTACCAAATCTAACATCGTTTTCTGCATACATACCCAAGACAGCGAATGTTGGAATATAATAGGCGCTTGTCTCTGAATCACTGATGTATGCAGAGCCAGTAGAGCCACCAAGCTCTGTAGGTGTCATGACAGGGCGATAGATAACCTCGGTTCCCTCATCATTGGTCCAAAGCTTAGCATAGTCGGCAATGTCGGTAAGCTCATATTTGCCAGATGCGATAACCTCCTCGGCTTTCTTAGCAGCAGTAGGATAGTCACCTTTGACAAGGGCTACACGTGCCTGAAACGCCTCAACAGCATAGGAAGATAAGTAACCAGCATTAGGTGCATCGAGTGTTGCTACATCCGATGCGCCAGAAGCCTCATAAGCCTTCAGACCATCATAAGCAGTCTTCATATCCTCCTCTATCATAGTGAAGGTAGCCTCCAGTGTACTACGGCTTGGATAAGATCCGATGTTGCCGGAAGGATTATAGGTCGTTACCAATGGTAATCCTGAGGCTTCCTTTGTAGGGTCGGTCTGTGTATATGACTGGCAGAAATGGTCTGCCAACCAGAAGTAGGCGTAAGCACGTACAAAGTGTGCCTCGGCATCATAACGCTTGAAAGCACTCTGGTCGGTCTCGTCAAAAGAGGTGTTTCCAGCCAACTTGGCTGCATTCTCTATCACCGAGTTACACTTGGCGATGATGCTGTAGCAGCCTCCCCATGCATTTGTGATATCTCCATCAGATGTAGTGAAATTACCAGTAGAGAATTGTCCTATCTGATTACCATTGTTGATCAAACCATGAAACTCGTCCATCTGGATGTCGGAGTTGTAGAGCCAAGAACCTGACGTAATGCTGCGCATGTCGCTATAGAGCTGGTTGCGGAAATCGCGCAAGTCTGAGGCTTTTTGGATGGCTGTCTTATCGTCCAACTTTCCAAAAGGAGCCTCGTCCATAGAGCAAGAGGAGAAAGTCAGCGCACCCATAAGGATGAATGAAAAATATATCTTCTTCATAATAGTTTCTTTTGTTTTATTTTTTATTAGAATGTCAACTCTGCACCGATTACAAACTGACGTGTGTTAGGATAGTTGAAGGCGACAGTATTGAGGTCTGGCTCTGGGTCGTATCCCTTGAAATTTGTAATGGTGAACAGGTTACGAGCGATACCAAAGACCTTGACGCCCTTGATGTAGCGAGTAGCCTGCATCCACTTCTGAGGCAGTTCGTATTGCAGGGTCAATGTCTTCATACGCAAGAATGAAGCATTGCTTACCATGTGGTCGTCGAACTGTGCCTCGTAGCCAGCGGCAGGAATGTCGGTCACCTGTCCTGGGTGTGTCCAGGTGTTGAGCATATCTACGCTCTGGTTGAAAGATGTGGCAAATTTGTAATTCTTGATGAACATATCATCGTTGACCATCATATACTTGCCCGACTGCCATGTAAAGTCGGCAATGACACTGAAGCCTTTCCAGGTAAAGTTGGTGCCGAAACCGCCAATCCATGGAGCATAACGATTCTTGCCCAGCAATACGGCATCGCGCTCCTCGTTGTAAACCTTAGTGATGTTGCCGTCCTTATCGTACCACATTGGCTCACCAGTTCTGGTGTCTACACCAGCATAGCGCACGTAGTAGAGTTCTCCATATGGGCGACCTACCTTCAACTTCATGCCATAGTTGCTCAGCGCATATTCGTCGCGACCATTGAACAACTCAGTGATTTCGTTTTTGTTGTAACCCACATTGGCAGTGAATGTCCAACGCATATCCTTGTTCTTGATGATATCTACGTTGGCTGTCAACTCGAAACCAGTGTTGGTCATGGCACCGATGTTACCTACACCAGAACCGAAACCTGTAGTCATAGAATAAGGAATGCTCATCAGCATGTCGGTGGTTTTGTTGCGATAGAAGTTGGCATCCAAGTTCAAACGGTCGAACACGCCGATGTTCAGACCAATGTTCAACTTGCCCACGCGCTCCCAAGTCAGCTCATAGTTGCTTGGCTGCGAGATGGTGATAGAACCTTGACCGTTATAGTTGTTTCCACTGCCAAAGAGACCAAAGTAGTCGTAGGCATCTGCACCAGAGTCGTTACCTGTTGTACCATAGTTGATGCTCAAAGAGAGGTCATCCAACCAAGATACGTCCTTCAGGAAGTTTTCCTTCTTGGCATCCCATTTGGCACCTAAAGACCAGAATGTACCCCAACGATGGTCGGGAGCGAACTTAGAGCTACCATCTGTACGGAGTGAACCATATACATAGTATTTCTCCTTGTAGTTGTATTCCACGTTGCCAAACACAGAGTTGGCGATAATGGTATAGCGGCTGTCAGACTGTTTGGCTGGGTTCATCGTCGTACCAGCGGTAAGCAGCAAACGGCGAGCATCGTTCTGCCCCGTAGAAATGGCACCAAAACCATTGGCTTTTTCGATGCGGCTCTCCTCACCAACGAGTACATTGAGATAATGGTCGCCGAAATTCTTACGATACTCACCGGTATGTGTAAATGTATAAGAATAATAACGGTCGAAGTTCTCCTGTACAGTACCAGAACGTGCAGAAATCACATCACCCATCGGAGTTGTCATCTTATCGTAAGGATTGGTTCTGCCATCCAGGGTAGTATCGTAACCGAACAAAGACTGTACGGCTGTAAAGGTCAAGCCCTCAATAGGAGTCAATTGCTCGTTGAGCGACATGTTCAGGGTGATTTGCTTACGCTTCACGTCGCGCTGAGAGTTGATGAACCAAGGCATCGTGATTCCTGAGTAATGAAGTTTGGCTGCACGGTCTCCTTTAATCATATTACCATTCTCGTCGAATGAATAATAATAAGGAGTGTCATAAGGCAAAGCCATACGAGCCAATAACAATGGATTTTCGAGATAAAGATCTTTAGTACTTATCTGCTCGTTGTTCATACTATAGTCACGAACACCAATGTTAGAACTGTAAGATACCTTGAAGAACTTGTTCAAGCGAGCATTGAGGCGGGCTGCCAAGGTAGAACGGCGCATGCCAGACTCCTCAATCAAACCTTCCTGCTGATAATGGTTGTATGACAAGTAGTAGTTGAATGTCTGACCACCACCACGCAATGTAGCATTGATGTCGGAAGTAGGGGCAGAATTGCTCAACATCTCATCTCGCCAGTTGGTGCTGATACCATAATTCTTGACGAAGTTTTTAACATTGTCGCTCACAGGCTGACCTATCATATCACGGTACTGGATGTACTGCTCTGAGTTCATCATTGTCTGTCCGTCTGCTGTAGGGGTAGAGATACCATACTGAGCTTTTACAGTTACCTGAACAGACTCGTTGTACTTAGCCTGCTTGCTTGTAATAACAATCACACCATTAGCAGCGCGAGAACCATAGATAGCGGTTGAGGCTGCGTCCTTCAACACTGTGATGTTTGCAATATCAGAAGGATTCAGAGTACTGAAGAAACTTGAACTGATAGGTGCACCATCAAGGATGAACAATGGCGCGTTAGACGAGAAAATTGAGTTGACACCACGCAGACGGATAGTTGCTGATGCTGAAGGGTCACCAGAAGATGTCAATACTGACAAACCGGAAACCTGACCAGAAAGGGCATCGGTAAAGTTTGGAGTTACGACTGTCTGCAATTTCTTCTCGCCCACTGTAGATACGGCACCTACCACAGAACCCAACTTCTTGGCAGAACCATAACCCGTAACCATCACTTCGTCAAGTGATTTGCTGTCTGGATCCAATACAATCTTCATGTTCTTTGCGGCTTTGACGGTCTTGGTGACCATGCCGATGTACGATACCTCCAACTTCGCGTTGGCTG
>ERZ1023617.18-NODE-18-length-79762-cov-47.391233_pt1 | contig 79762 bp, 80 predicted proteins | sample MGYA00380328_ERZ1023617 | MGnify/ENA primary metagenome ERZ1023617 (study PRJEB33179, sample SAMN07448977) | human gut metagenome | biome: Human-gut; feature: Human associated habitat; material: Faeces | host: Homo sapiens | place: India: Bhopal | collected...
TAGAAAGCGAATATGACGCAGGATTGCTTGAATTCACCTTCTACAGCCGACGTAAGCTACCGCTTACCAAAGGGCATCCACGTTACTGGGGCTGATGACGAATCGAATCCAGCTATAGAAGGAATGTCCTGGAGTTGGCATTTTCAAAGGCTACATTGTACGCATAGATCGTGGCCAGCTCGTCTTTGACTTTTTTCAAGAGTTTTGGGAATATGAAGAACAATAAAAATGAAATTAAAACTTAATCAAATCATGGTATAACCTCCACAGGCATTAGCTGGTGGAGGGCTAAACCTCATATATGTAGTAGGTAATATGAGGGATGCTGATTGTAATATTTTTATTCAACAACTAATAGGTGTAACTATTTGTAATATAGTGGGGACGCTGTATTTGAGATATACGTTGAGATATGGAGATAGATAGAATATTCAAACAGATTCAAGACATTATTACAAATCCTACTCCACCTGTAATTGTTTTAGGGAGTGGAGCATCCGTTTCTTATGGTATCGCTTCGATGTGGGAATTAGCAAAAATGCTAAAGACTTTTTTTACATCGAAAGTGTATCCTTCCCAAGAATCTAATGAAAGTGTTAAACGTTTCTTGGATTTTCTTAATAGTGGTCATGGATTGGAAGAGGCACTTCTGAAAGCCAAAGTAACGGAAGAAGTGGAAGTTGATATCGTGTACAATGTTTGGAATATGATTGTACACCAAGATGCCGAAGTTTATAAAAAAGCAATATCTGGTGAAAACATAGATTTGAAAGAACTATTCGACTTTCTTATTTATGGAAGAAAAGGGACAGTGATAAATGTGGTATCAACCAATTATGACAAGATTGCCGAATATGCAGCAGCACAAAGCGCTGCCTACATCAATACAGGTTATGCTTCAAGTTATTTGGGGGTATTAAAGCAAAACTTAGACAGTTGTCCGACACAATTAAAAAATTCATACATAGGGAAAATCAATATTTGGAAAGTTCATGGTTCTTTGGACTGGTTTAAGAAGGACAACCAATCATATTGTTTTCCTAACTTAATGGAATTGCCCTCTGGCTATCAACCATGTATTATCACTCCTGGCAACAACAAATATGAAAAAACGCAGCAACCACCTCATCGTCAACTATTGACTAAAGTCGATGAGTGTTTTACAAAGGCAAGTGGTTTTTTATGTGTTGGATACGGATTTAACGATGAGCATGTACAGCCTGTTTTATTGGACAAAGCCTCAAAGAACAACCTCCCCATCCTCATTGTAACGAAAGATATTGGCACACCTATCCGAAGCAAAGTAATGGATGGAAAACACAATTATATTGCTATTTATAGTGATGGGGTAAATGGCTGTAAGATAGAAACGAAAGAAGGAGTTATTCCAATACCGGATAAAGAATATTGGAAGTTAAAAGAATTTTGTACAATCATAAAGTAGTAATATTATGGCAGACAAATCTTTATTAAACTATAAGCCTGATGAAAGCATTGGCTTAGTAAATGCTGTCGATACAGGTACTGCAACAGCTATGATAACTGATGACAAGTCTCTTTCTCAGTTACAAATCAACCAATTGCTGGCAATAAATAGCCCTCGTCCAGGACGACATATAATAGCAATGATAGTCAAAATTTTCAGAAAGTCAGTTCTTGACGATTCTGTTGAAGATAGTGAGGTTGAAGGAACTGATGATTTTCAAACAGTATCGCTTAACCAAATAAAAATAGTATTCATAGGAGAGTTCATAGATCATGAAGGTACGAAGAACAACATTTTCAGACGAAATGTGAGCGCAGTACCTTCTATTGATGCAGACTGTTATAAAATTGAAGGAGATAGGCTTACAGCATTGATGCAATGCATTTCATCAGATGCTGCAAGTGTAGCAAACCCATTGAGAATAGGTACATATACAATGGATGAAAAATCCTGTGCCTTTTTGGATGGAGACAGACTATTCCAACGACATGCTGCAATTGTCGGTTCTACAGGTAGTGGAAAGTCGTATAGTGTAGCACGTATTGTTGAACAAATGGCAGATTTGCCAAATGCCAATGCTATACTTTTTGACATACATGGAGAATACTCTACAGATTCTTTCAAAAAAGAAGGCATTGTTCATTATAGAATAGCAAATCCTTCAGATTTGGATGAGACAGATAAGTTGTCAAAAGGTATATTAATGATACCTTATTGGTTGCTAACCTATGAAGAAATGCAAGCTCTTCTGCTTGACAGGAGTGACCAAAACGCACCAAATCAAGCAATGCTTTTATCGAAGGAGATTATTTCTCACAAGGAAGAAATCGTAAAAGACACAGACCTTTGTGGTAAGATAACTTTGGATAGTCCTATTCCGTATGATTTGCTATCGGTCTTGAAACACTTGACAGATTTAGACGAAGAGCGTGTACCTGGTGCTAAACAAGGTACAGAAAAAGCAGGACCTTTTAACGGAAAACTGACTCGTTTTAATCAAAGATTGCAAAACAAGCTGGATGACAAACGAATGGGATTTATGTTTCATATGTCAGCGGAAGAACTCTCATCAGATTGGCTAACAGCCTTTTCCGCTAAATTGATGGGAAAAGATGATACTATTCAAAATAGAATAAAAGTAATTGATTTTTCCGAAGTACCTTCCGATGTTCTTCCATTGGTAATCGGTCTTGTCGCAAGACTTGTCTTTACTATTCAGCAGTGGAGCGAAAGTGAGCAACGTCATCCAATAGCATTGCTTTGCGATGAAGCACATCTGTATGTTCAACAAATGGAGTCAAGAGATTCTGTTTCTGAAATTGGGCTAAAGAGTTTTGAACGCATAGCAAAAGAAGGACGAAAATATGGTGTAGGTCTTGTGATAATTAGTCAACGACCATCTGAGGTAAATAGAACTGTGCTGAGCCAGTGTAATAATTTTATTAGTTTACGTTTGACAAACGTAGAAGACCAAAATGTCATTAAACGTTTGCTGCCTGACAACCTGGGTAATATTGCAGATAATTTGTCTTTGCTGGATATAGCAGAGGCTATAGTTGTTGGTGATGCAATTTTGTTACCTTCACGAATCAAGATTGACGAACCCAAAATTGCTCCTTCAAGTCAAACTGTTAAGTTCTGGCAGAAATGGAATGCCACAGAATTGCATCAAAACTTGAATGTAGCAGTATTGAATATGATAAAACAAAGTAAGGGATAAAAAATGAAATAAGATACAAAAGAAAAAATGGATTTTTGGTTAAGCCAAAATCCTGAATCAACACATCCATGGATGAGAAACGTGAATTTAGTTTTGTACTAGAGTTATATCTAAATCGCGATAACGTACAATTTGAAGATTTGTATGAATCATTCCGTCATAGTCATCCAACTTATGATGAGCAAGATTCAAGAGAATTGTGTGAAAAATGGGATATCGAAATATCGAAACTAAAACGTTTCGCTGAATATCTTTTAGATGAAGAATAAGTTTAGGTGACGTATCACCTATGGTGGTCCAGACCCGCATAATTTGGTGTAGATCTCTGATGCCTCTCCAACCTTGTAGCGAAGCGGTTTGAGTTCCGTTTCTGTTCCTAAGATGGGGAGCCGAAGGGGCGTAAAGACAATTGAAAAAGACCGAGTGGAGAGGTGGAGGCTTCTGTAATGGGATGAAACTGTGCAAATGAGCGCAATGAAAGCTTGCTTTCAAATTGCCGAGTGCAGCCCGCTTAATCAAAAAAGGAAGGACGGGTAGGTTTTCGAAAATTGGCATTTTTGCCTTGCTTTATGCAAAAATAAATATTTAACTAATCATTTCTTATTTCTAACATCTTTTGAATTGCCTTTAGATAAAGACGGTTTAGAGGGGGTATGGAAATATAGATGGTTACTTTTTATAGAAATATCATAAAAAACTATGGATGTAGAGGCAAGTCTTGATAATTTGTATGGTTCTATAGATAACCTAAATCATAAGCAAACTGCTTATAGGTTATATAGTGTGATTCAATTAAAAATGGTTGAGCCCGAAAGAATTAACTACAATAATAGTTTGTATAAGGATGTTAAAGGATTTATTCATCATTATATCCTTTCTATAGAACTTGAAGCCTATGGTTATGACTCTGTTTCTATAGAAAAGTTGCTAAAAGCAATAAACGCTCTTTCAGAATATGGCGAAAAAATAAAACTCTTACAGTTTGCTTATTTGAAATTACATAAAATAGGCTTGGATGATGAGGTTGGACTTATTAGGAAAGAGCAAAAAAAAATGCTTATAAAATCTATATTTCATAGCAATTCCTTGATAGGAAAGTTTAAGGCTTTTCTCTATTGCTGTTTCTATAATGGTTTGACGATATTAGGGATAAGTATATTTTTGATGTTTACTTATTATATTCTTACTTTGCCGTTATTGGATGAAAGTGAGGCTTGGTTCATTATAAATGGTAAAGAATATGATGAAACCTTATGGTTGAATCATTTTGCAAACATTTTGGGCTGTACTTTTGGCTTTAATGATGATGTCTATTGTCAGCCAACAACGCTGGCAACAGAATTGTTGTTGATTCTTTATAAGATTTTAGGTAGTGTCATTGTATCAGGGTGTTTATTGAAGTACCTTGGTAGATACTTTTATTTGAAAATTTGGGAATATGAGGATTGAAAATTTCAAATTAGGAGATGCTGTTATATGGACTTATAGATTGTTAGCTTCCGCATATGGAATTATCATATCCAAGCCTTGTTTGGTTAAGGTCTTTGGTGATGACTTTAACATCTTATGGGTATTTTTGTTTTTATATCTTATCGTACAATTTGTAATAGCACTTTGTTTTAAGAACAGAAATGTAAAATCCATAGTGGGGCAACTTGTTGATTTGGCTGTTATCTATGGATGGATTCATGTAAACCAGAGTCTTAATTTTTATACAATAAGCTTTATAATATTGTTGCTGATAAGTGAAGACAATTCCAGCAGATTGTCTTTACGGTTGCTAATGTTTATAGGATTACCTTTAATGTTGTATGTAAGCAATCATGAACATTCTTTCAAAATAGCTTGGCCATTTGTCTTTTTCTTATTATACGCATACATGAATTATAAAGTATTTCAAATTGGAAGGGAAAAGCAAAAAATAGGTGAGATGATAGATGAACTGTTCCTAAAAGTTGGAAGTAAGCCTTATCAGCTTTACCGTAACCTAATCAGGATGTTTAAAGAAACAAGTATCCGTGTATATATTGATGATATTTATTGTTTTAGATGGAACAATGGACATTTTTATATAGTTAATGGAACTCAGTTCGTTTGGAGTTATAAAATATCGGAATCTGATCTAAGTTTAAAAAAAATATTTGCGTCAGAGTATTTCCAAAATTTGAAGATTGAGATAAATGGATACAATGAAGAAAACCTATGTTTTGTAGTGCATCCCAATATGGATGAGTGTGTGTATCTTTATGTCTTGGTCTATGATAAAAAATCTTTTGTTGAAAATTATTATGTTCGATATTTGTTAAAGCAGTTTTTTTATAGAATATCAAGAATACAAGAAGCGGATTGGAACTTTAAAAACCAACAAATAGAGGAGTTGTCTGCTTTAGGTAAGAAAATGAATTATGTAAATGCTTCTATGAACACTTTGCATTTTATACGTAACAAGTTGTCTCCGTTGAATAATTATATTGCAATGTATCGTGATTATGCCAATGCGGATGAGAAACTTCAACATAAGATAAAGCCTTTTCTAGATAAGGAATTTGAAAATGTAAAAAGTTCTTTTAATATGATTAATGAGAGGGCTGATAAATTATTGGAAGAGCAACGGAATCCTTTTGTATATAGCTCAACAATGAAATATGGACTACAACAATTATTTTCTGAAATCAAGTATGTATGGCAGTCGTATGGGCTAAATGAGGATAATATAGAGGTTTCTCTCCAAGCTAAAATTGAGGGTAAGCACAAATCTGTATTTTATAATCAGGAAGGATTAATCCTTGTGTTAGATAATTGGATTTCTAATATTGTTGAACATGGCTGTCAAAACTATGGTTTGAAAATCATAGAATCAGATACTGATGTCTTAGTTATGTTTTCTAATCAACATAAGATGAAAAAACATGATTGTGAGCATCTAATCACTATATTTAACAATAATGACCGTTTAGAAATAAATAGACGCAATTATCATGGATTACAAATCATAAAGGAAGTACTTACTCAAATGAATATAGATTCGGAGTTATGTGCTAAAGATTATAATCTTATTTTGAATATAAAACTATTTAAATTAGTGGAGGACGTTCAACATGAAGAAAGTATTAGTGATAGAGGATGAATTTATGGAAGTGCAAGTTGCCTTTGAATACGTAAATGATATGTATTTGAATGGTGATTTGGAGATTACTTCTGTTATAAAATCGCAAGAAGTGGATTTCTCAAAGTTATCTGATTTTGACTATATCTTCTTGGATATAACATTGGCAAAGAAAAGTCAAATGGATGGTTATGGCATATTGAAGAAAATTGAAACGGAGCATATCCCTATCCATAAACTTGTGATTATGACAGGCAATGGTAAAATCTCTGATGTATTGAAGGAAAGAGGTATCACTATGGAATATTCTAAGATGATAAAGCCAATTGATTTCCAAGAATTAAAAGCAGTCTTTGATGAATAGGAAACATCAAAAGAACTTCCGTTGGAAATGATAGATTGAGGGCAAAACCTCGTATGCTTGTCTCAACGTTAAGCAATGACGTTACCGTTGAGCAAAGTTACTGCTTTATTTTGAGATTTGCAATACGGCGTTGACTGAATACTTACGTAATAATAATAGAAATTACTAAAATAGATATATAGTATGACTGCAATTGTTGGTATATTGAATCGTCAAGGAATAGCTTTTGCAGCAGATAGTGCTGCAACATTAACAGTTTCTTCTACTCATAAAATAACTAACCATGCTAATAAAATCTTTGAGTTGTCTAAAATAGAACCTATAGGTATAGCTATGTATGGCAATATGAATTTGATGAAATTATCATGGGAACAAATTATAAAAATGTACAGAAAGAAACTTGCTGACACAAAATATGATTCTTTAGAGGAATATGCTGCTGATTTTTTTACTTATGTTAGAAATTTGATGGCGCCCAATCAAGATAATATATATACTCAAAATCAGATACGCTTTTTGGTGAACTCTTTCTATGACGAGATTATAAAACTTGCAAATGACAAATTAAAAGAAAAAAGTAAAGAGTTGTCTGATGAGAATATTGTTGTGACGATGATGGATGTAATGAAATCCATCTCCGATAGCTATAAACAAAAAGATACTTGTCTTGATTGTAAAAAATTAACTTTGGAATCCTTTACAGATACTTGCGATGAGTATGTAAGTAGTAAATTAGCCCAATGCTTATCTGTTAAAAATTGTCCGGTTAATTTCAAAGAAACTTTCATAGAAACACTTTATTTTATAGTACGTTCCACAACTCATGTTTATGCTTCATCTACAGGATTGGTTTTCTTTGGGTATGGCGATAAAGAACTAATGCCATCATATCATTCTTATACAATAAGTGAACTCTTTGAGGACAAATTGAAAATTGTTAAGAATGGAGATTATGTTGTTGATGGTAATAATGGGGCTTGTTTGACACCATTTGCCCAGACGGATGTTACAAATACAGTAGTACGAGGAATTGACGATGAATTGCGTTCTGTTTTTTATGAAAAGAATGAGCAAATTTTATCATTATTATTGAATACAATCGTTTCTAAATTAACAGAAGCCGAAGCTCCCCAAAAGTTAATCGAAGTATTGACAAGTTTGGATATTAAGTCTATGGCTAAAGTCTTTAAAGATGATATGGATGATTATATCTGGAATAATTATGTTAGCAAACTTATTGATATCGTAAAATTCCTTAGCAAAGAAGATTTGGCAGAAATGGCTGAAAGTTTGATAAAGATGACAGGATTAAAGCGACATGTCACAACGGATGAAGAAAGTGTTGGAGGTCCTGTAGATGTTGCTGTAGTTACAAAATGTGATGGCTTTATTTGGATAAAAAGAAAGCATTATTTTTCTCCAGAATTAAATCCAAATTATTTTCAACGAACAAAAATAGATAAACGATGATAAGTATTTATAAAGGCGATTTGAACGAAGGTGCTTTGTCTCAAAGTTCCACCTCTAACGAAAAATCAACATATGAATTCATGCAAGAACAATTGTTGAATGTTATAAATAAAAAATTAAATGAAATTGTTCATATAAAATGGTAATAAGCAAGCCGTCCCGAGACCGGTTACGCCTATATAGCAGTAGAGCCAACGGACGTATATGAAATCTATAAGGTAGAAGCTTTCAAGGAAAAGCCAAACCAGGAGACAGATGAACAATATCTTTCTGCTGGTAATTATTATTGGAAAGCAGGAATCTTTGTTTGGAATATCAATACTATCAGTAAAGCAATTCATACTTCCCCACCTGCGAGAAGATAAGCATTGACTATGCTGTAATGGAGAAGTCGAAGGAAATCTATACTTTGCCAGCCGAGTTCGGATGGAGCGACTTAGGCAGCTGGGGTAGCCTCCGTACTTTGCTTCCAAAAGATGAGGATGGTAATGCCAAGGTGGGCAAGGACATCCGTCTGTATGAATGCAAGAACTGCGTGGTTCATGCAGCCGATGAGAGCAAGGTGGTAGTCCAGGGCTTGGATGGCTATGTTGTAGCCGAAAAGCATGGACAGTTACTTGTTTGCGAGCTAAAAGAAGAACAGAGAATCAAAGAATTTAGCAAATAAATAACAAGACAATGAATAATTTCAACGATATAAAAATAGCAGTAGCCGGAACAGGCTACGTAGGTTTGAGCATAGCCACGCTATTGTCTCAGCACCATCACGTTACAGCAGTAGATGTAATCCCCGAAAAGGTGGAGAAACTCAACAATAGAGTTTCCCCAATCCAGGATGATTACATTGAGAAGTATCTGGCAGAGAAGAAGCTGAATCTGACAGCAACCCTTGATGGCAAATTAGCTTATAAGGATGCAGATTTCGTGGTGATAGCTGCACCTACCAACTATGACCCAGTAAAGAACTACTTCGATACAACCCATGTCGAAGAAGTCATTGACCTGGTGTTGGAGGTGAACCCAGACGCAGTGATGGTCATAAAGAGCACCATCCCTGTAGGCTATACCCGCAGCCTTTACCTGAAATATGCTAAGAAGGGAGTCAAGAAATTCAATCTCCTCTTCTCACCAGAGTTCCTTCGTGAGAGCAAAGCTCTCTACGACAATCTCTATCCCAGTCGAATTATCGTAGGTTATCCTAAGATTATTGACCGCCCCGAGTTTGCAGAAGAAAACGAGGCAATAAAGGCTGTGACTGACGTAGAGAAGATGAAGGAAGCAGCCAAGACATTTGCAGCCCTTTTGCAGGAAGGTGCCATTAAGGAAGATATCGATACACTCTTCATGGGCATGAAAGAAGCCGAGGCAGTGAAGCTCTTCGCCAACACCTATCTCGCCCTTCGTGTAAGCTACTTCAACGAACTTGATACCTATGCAGAAGTAAAAGGTCTCGATACCAAGGCCATCATTGATGGAGTAGGACTCGATCCACGTATCGGTACCCACTATAACAATCCAAGCTTCGGTTATGGCGGCTATTGCTTGCCAAAGGATACCAAGCAGCTCTTGGCAAACTATGCCGATGTTCCAGAAAATCTGATTGAGGCAATCGTTGAGAGTAACCGTACCCGTAAAGACTATATAGCAGATGCTGTATTACAGAAAGCAGGCTGGTATAGCTATACCGAGAACAACCAGTTTGGTGCCGAAGTCAATTCATGCGTCATCGGTGTCTATCGCCTGACGATGAAGTCCAATTCCGATAACTTCCGCCAATCTGCCATTCAGGGCATTATGAAGCGTATCAAGGCAAAGGGCGCAGAGGTCATCATCTATGAGCCAACACTCGAAGATGGCAGCACCTTCTTTGGCAGCAAGGTAGTCAATGACTTGGAGACATTTAAGGCTCAGAGCCATGCCATCATCGCCAACCGCTATGATGCCTGTCTGGATGATGTCAAGGATAAGGTATATACCAGAGATATATTTAGAAAAGATTAAAATAGTAAGTATTTAGCTAACTGTTCGTATTAATTGATATTACAAAAAAATAATGGAACAACAGTATCAAAAGATACCTCGCAACTCTAATTTAGAATTATACCGTATCATCGTGATGCTGCTCATAGTAGCTCATCACTATGTAGTCAATTCTGGTCTGATGAATGAAATGGTGAAAGAGCCATTAAGCAGTAGGAGTATATTTTACTACATCTTTGGAATGTGGGGAAAGATTGGTATCAATTGTTTTGTACTGATTACAGGTTATTTCATGTGCAAATCAAAGATTACCATCAGGAAGTTCCTCAAGTTATTCCTTGAAGTGGAGTTTTACAACATAGTCATATTCTTCATCTTTGTCTTATCCGGCTACCACGGATTTTCCATCAAGGAATTCTGCTATGCTTTGGTTCCAATGAGGCAAATTGCAGGCAATTTTACTGGTTGCTTTATGTGGTTCTATCTCTGTATTCCATTTCTGACAGTTTTGGTATCACATTTAGATAAGAAGCAGCATGGGTTGCTGGTATTATTATGTATGGCAATATATACAATGTGTAGCACACTACCAGGATTTGAGGTAACGATGAATCATGTTTCATGGTATAGTGTATTGTTCTTTATCGCCTCTTACATTCGCTTTTATGGACTCATTCCTCGTGCTTCTACGGCAATCTGGGGGGGCATATCTCTATTATTGATGACAATATCTGTCATAAGCGTATTGGCAACGGTTTATATAGATTTTCATTTTAATAAGCACATTTGGGCTTTCAGCTCAGTATGTGATGCTAATGTGTTCTTAGCTGTATCTACTTCCATTCCATTGTTTATGTTTTTCAAAGACTTGAAGATGAAATATCACAAATGGATAAATACAATAGCAGCCAGTACATTTGGGGTTCTATTGATTCATGCCAATAGTGATACAATGAGGCAGTGGCTTTGGAAGGATATTGTAGATTGCTCTGGTTCATTTTATCGTACTGATACTTGTTTATATGCCATATTAGCAGTTTTGGCGATATTCTTCATCTGTATATTGATAGATTACGTAAGAATACATATCATAGAAAAATGGACTTTTAAAATTATTGATTGTTATTTGAAATAAAAAAATTGATGTCACAGGATAATTTAAAATATCAAACAAAGAAAGGATTATATTGGAAATTTGCAGAGCAATTTTCTAATTATGGAATTCAGTTTATAGTAGGAATTTTCATGGCTCGTATGCTGTCGCCTGAGGATTACGGTTTGACGGCATTGCCAGCAGTGTTTATGGCAATTTCTGGAATATTCGTCAGTGGAGGTTTTGGTACGGCATTAGTCCGCAAGCCAGATTTGAAGGAAGAAGATTTATCCACCGCCTTTTATTACAGCATGGGTGTGGGGATAGTTTGTTATATTCTTCTTTTTTTAGCCTCTCCTTGGATTGCTGATTTTTACAATGCGCCAGTGTTAGTTCCATTGATGAGGGTGACGGCATTGAGCTTTTTGTATTCCCCTTTAGGAACAGGACAAGGGGTTATCCTGCAAAGAAAATTGGACTTCAAAACGCCAACAAAGATTTCTGTCATTTGCCGCATCGTGTCGGGTGTGATAGGTATAGTAATGGCCTATACGGGATATGGTGTATGGGCTTTGGTCATATCGGGATTCATTTCAGGTATTGTAGGACAGGTTATCACGTTCTGGGCCGTAAGATGGTTTCCTAAGACAGGATGGTCGAAAGAATCCTTTCGTTATCTTTGGGGGTATGGCAACAAGATGATGGGATCTTTCCTCATAAGTACTATTTATGAGAATATTGCTCCAGTTATTATCGGTAAATATTTCAGCCCCACCCAGTTGGGTATCTATAATCGAGCACAGGGCTATGCTAAAATGCCATCCCAGAATGTAACAGGTACATTGCAGGGAGTAACCTTCCCGGTGTTGAGCCAGATACAGGATGATGAAGAACGATTGGCGAGAGCATATCGTAAGATGCTGCGCGTATCTGCATTTATTGTTTTTCCTTTGATGATGATGCTTGCAGCTTTGGCTCGTCCTTTGGTTTTGGCTTTGATTACAGCAAAATGGGAGGCATGTATAGTGTTGCTTCAGATTATGTGTCTCAGTATGATGTGGTATCCTATTCATGCCATCAACTTGAATCTTCTGGAAGTTAAGGGTAGGAGTGATTTGTTCTTCAGATTGGAGGTCATCAAGAGAAGTGTAGGATTATTAATTCTTATCTGTACACTGCCTTACGGACTGGTAGCATTCTGTTGGGGTGGAGTAGCAGGTTCTATGGTCTCACTTTTTATCAATACCTATTATACTGGTAAAATCATTCATGTTGGATATGTTAGACAGATGAAAGACTTAGCCCATATCTTGCTGCTTTCTTTTACCATGTTTGGTGTAGTATGGGGCATTTTGCAGATTATCTCCAATTCCTGGATACAGATCATTGTGGGCGGTATTGTCGGCGGAGCTTTCTATTTGGGGTGCTCCTATTTGTTTAAGTTCTCAGAACTGAAGGAGGTAAAATATTTAATGAGTAAAAAGAAATAAAGAATATGGCAAAGAAAATTATCATATATAATGTAAATGACTATTTTGGTGGTCCATTGGTGCTTTCAGCTTTGTGTAAGACCTTTCGAGATTTGGGCTATGATGCTCGTGTCCTGTTTACTTATGCTTTTCAGTCAGGTCCGGAAGAAGAAAGGGGATGTTCTGAATATGTGATAAAACACTTGGTCAAGGTCTGGATATCTTATTATATTCATAAGATTTGCAAGAAATTCCCTTTGTGGAGTTCTTTTCAATTGCGTAAAACGCCTCTCACAATGATGCCGGGTATAAAAATTCAGCGTAATCCTTTCTTTAGGCGAGACAATACAATAGTCATTTATCCAGAGTATTTATATGGAAATCCTCTTCATGCAAAACATGTTGTTAGATGGTTGTTGTATCATTATAAGTTTGAGAATATGCCTGGTGCTTATGATAAAAGCGATTTATTCTTTTGCTATAGACAGTTTTTCAATAATGTCAACTTAAATCCTTTGGGGCTTGAAATGCATATAAACTATTTTGATAATCAACTTTATCGCCAATATAATTTTGGACCTCGTTCTGGTAAATGCTATATTTTGCGTAAGGGTAAGAGCAGAAAGGACTTGCCAGAGCACTTTGATGGACCTGTATATGATGATGATATGACTCAGGAAGAATTGGTCAAGATGTTCAATGAGCATGAATATTGTTACAGCTATGATACTCAGACGTTTTATACAGCGATAGCTGCAATCTGCGGATGTAAGTCGGTAGTTGTGATGGAACCTGGCAAAACCGAAAAGGACTATCTGGGTAAAGGTGAAGCTCATTATGGAAGAGCTTATGGTGATACGCCTGAGCAATTAGAATATGCAGAAAAAACAAAAGAAAAGCTAATAAAATCCTTGGATTATAAGGATAGAAATGAAGCTAATGTCAAAGCTTTCATTCCTGTATTAGAAGAAAGATTTGGAAAGATAAAAAGAATATAAATACTATGAGTACAAAATATACATTTCTTCTTCCTGCCTTTAAACCTGACTTTTTCGAGGTGGCTTTGAGAAGTATTAAATCACAGACTTTGAAAGATTTCAAGGTGTTGGTATCAGACGATTGTTCACCGCACGATTTGAAGTCTATATATAACAAAGTGTGTGGTGATGATGAGCGCTTTACATATCGTCGCAACGAGGTGAATATGGGAAGCAAAAGCCTCGTATCACATTGGAATCTTTTGGTGAATATGTGTGATACTGAGTATTTTATCCTTGCCAGTGACGATGATGTCTATGAGCCAACATTCCTGGAAGAGGTGGATAAGTTAGCGAGTAAGTATCCTGAGGTTGATTTGATAAGGGCAAGGGTGAAACGCTATGATGGTAAGCAAATCTTAGAAGAAGATTCTGTAAGAAAAGAGTACGAATCTCAAATTGAGTTTTTGTTTAATTCTTGTCGCGTAGTACAAATCCCATGTATAGGAAACTATGTTTTTCGTAAAAAGGCCTTAATCAAAAATGGTTTTTATGAATTACCGCTGGCATGGGGTAGTGATGAAATTACCACTAATGAAGCAAGCAAAAATGGAGTCGCTATTACAGAAAAAATTGAATTTTCATTTAGATGGTCTGGTATAAATATCAGTACTATAGAAAATGATAGTACGTTAAAACAAAAGTTGGAGGCAAGAAAAGAAATGTGTTTATATTATAGGAATTTCTTTGCTATAATTTCTTCTGATGGTTCGTATTGGCAAAATAAAATGCTTGCGTGTGCTACGAATGATTTTATACAAAAAACATATAATAGCATATTTCATTATTTTCAAGTTCTTTCGTTTAGCGAATTGTTAAATTTGCTCTCTTTTTTGAAAGCTAACAACTTCATTCAAGGTAAGAAAAAGATATTATTTATAATAAAATATTGGATGAAAAAGAAATACTTAGAAAGAAAATAATTGTGACTGTGAAATAAAATACATGGTTCTATACAGATGAAGAAGTAATAATAAGAAGATTCTTAATGGTTAATGAGAAAATTAGCATTATAGTACCTGTCTATAATGTTCAAAAATACCTTTGCCGTTGTTTAGATAGTATTCTATCACAGTCAATGCAAGACTATGTGGTGTTTCTAATAGACGATGGCAGTAAGGACCAATCAGGTGAGATTTGTGATGATTATGCAGAGAAAGATAAGCGGTTTGTTGTTGTTCATCAGAATAATCAAGGAGTAAGCAAGACCAGGCAAAAGGCTTTGGATATGGTTAGTGCAGATTATGTTGCTTTCATTGATCCTGATGACTACATAGAAAAAGATTATCTTGAAAAGTTATATAATGCTGCTGACAAAACAAATGCAGACTTAGTTTGGTGTGATTATGTGGAAAACCGATTAAATTCTGATACAGATCATCCTTGCGATTTGACTGACATGACTCGAGAGGGATTGCTAAGAGGTATTTTGGATTCAAAATTTTCTGCAGTACTTTGGAATAAATTGTTTAGGGCTTCAATAATCAAAGGTAATCATATATGCTTTGAGGCATCTTTAAAAACAGCCGAAGATATATTGTTCGTTAGTAAGTTTATATGTTATTCATCCAGATTCTCTTATGTGAACAATGTTTTGTATCATTATAATATGTCTAATGAGAATTCTGCAATTAACAAATTCAGCACTCTAAAATTCAAGACTGATTATGCCAGTATGTTGACTTGTCTTATTGTAGAATTAAAGCGAGCTGGGATATATGAAGCTCTTTATCCATCATTGATAAATTGTATGTTCTATTGTAAGGACATTTTTGTCTTTGATTCTCGATATCGTGATTTCAAAAAATACAGAGCTTTGTTTCCCGAAGTTGATAAGCATTTGGAATTATTGCCTGGACTACCATTTTTCCGTAAACAGGCATTGAGATTCGTTGCCTGGAGATTTGATATAATAGGTTATGTCTGTCTTATAATCAATAAAATAATAGTAAAGATAAAATGCGTCAGAGAGATATTACAATCGATATAGCAAAGGGAATCGGAATCTTTTTAGTTGTTTTAGGTCATGTACCAATACCCATGTGGCTTGCTACTCCTATTTATATGTTTCATATGCCATTGTTTTTCTTCTTGTCCGGAATGTTTTTTCATCTCAATGAAGACAGAAAAATGGGATTATATAAGAAAATCAGGACTTTAATTATTCCATATTTCTTTTTTGCTTTTTGTGGAAATACTTCCAACGTGTTGCGAGATTTTTTGTTTTATCATACTGTAAATATTAAATCTGTATTTGCTCTTTTTAATGGAGCTGCTTCACCGCTTTGGTTCCTAATTTGCCTTTTTGGATGCTATCTGTTGAGCAGGATTTCTTCTTTGTTTACTTGGGTGTCTGAAACAAAAAAAATGTTGGTAGGCTCACTATTCTGGGGGGGCATAGGTATATTACTTTGTTATAATCAAATAGACCTTCCTATGTGGGGAGCGCAAGTTCTGCTAATGCAGTTTTACTATGTTCTTGGATATTTATCAAGGAATGTGCAATGTTTAAACACCACATTTTACAAGACTATAGTGCATGCTAAAAGACTATTTATAGCAATGGCATTAATTGGATTTATTGCGTGTTGTTTACCATTTGCGATTAGACCTAATGTTTCGACTTTAGATTTCTATCACCCGGTTCCATTTTTTATTGGTTCCTTATTAGGTATCTTTTTGTGTATCAGATTTAGTAATCTGTTGAGCCATATTAATTGTGGTATTAAAGATTTGATCTGTAAAATGGGCAACAAGTCATTATTTATCTTAGGATTTCATTTTTATGTTCTTTTCCATCTCTACTTTATAGCAATACCTCTTCTTGCAAGAATTGCAAATTTATGGAATATAGAATTTACGGGAGAATACCTGCGTAATTGCTATTGGGTAGGAATATTTTTGGTTTTGCCATCAATTTGGATTTCAATGATACTTGGAAAAATATGTATGGGAAGATTAAAGTTCTTTTTAAAGGTTTCATAAAATCAAGTTAATTGATTGTAGATTATTATATTAAATAATTCGATATGAAGGTAACAGTTTTAATGCCGATATACAATGCAGAACGATTTCTGCATGATTCGATAGGCTCTCTATTGGCTCAGACAAGCAATCAATGGAAATTGATTTGTATTGATGATGGTTCAACGGATTCTTCAAAAGCTATTGTTGAGGATTATTGCAAGAAAGATCCACGTGTCAAATTAATCTGTCAGGAAAATGCAGGACCAGCGGTGGCTCGAGCCCGTGCTATAGAAATTGCTGATACAGAGTATGTGTCTATTCTTGATAGCGATGATGCGTATGCTCCAGATTATGTGGAGAAGATGCTGGCAAGAGCGGAAGAAACTGATGCTGATAGTATTGTACCTGATGTAGAGTTTGGATATGGAAACACCCAAAAACTGCCCAATAAGTTTGTACAGCATCATTTTTCTTCCGACATGATTATAAAGGATGGAAAGAAGGCTTTTGCCATGACTATTCCTTGGCGACTTCATGGATGGCAGATGATAAGAACTTCATTGGCAAAGAAATACTATACAGTACAACAGGCATCATACAGCAAGTTTAATTCTGATGAGTATATTACACGCTTATTGTATTTAAAGAGCAACAAAGTAGCTTTATGTTCTGCTTGCTATCAATATCGTATTGATCCGAACTCTATCACGAGGAAACCGTCATTAAAAATGATGGATTATTTAGTGACCAATGAAAAATTGCTTTGGCTTGCTGAATATGAGCATTTGGATAAAGAAGTTGTATTGAATATCTATAACGATTACTATGTAACTTGTCGGGATATGAAAAAAAATCGTATTCCACAATTAGACGAAAAGGATCAAGCAGTAGCATATAAACTGTTGAACGACAGCTTGCTTAAGTTTAAAAAGAATTTCAATTGGAAATATCTGAAAGGGGCATCGATAAGAACTAAGATTAAGTTTAGATTATTTTTGATGAGTATCAGATGCTCTTTAGTTGGGGGGGCACGTTCTTCTTATTATGCAAGTAAAGAAATCCTGCGTCATCTGGCTATACGCAACAAACAGGTTACTATTATAAGTAATAACTGTTGGGGAGGCTTTATGTATCAGTCTTGTAGGATAAAGTATAATTCTCCTTTTATCGGTTTATATATGTATGCACCGGAATATATAGCTTTGCTCAGAAATTTAAAATATAATTTATCCCAACCTCTTCATTTCATTAGTCATGACCAATCAAAATATAAAGATATAGTATCTCCTAAATATATATTAGGTGTTTTAGGAGATACAGGTATCGAAATTGTATTTATGCATTATCATTTGGAGGAGGAGGCGCTTGAAAAATGGAATCGCCGAATGAGACGTATAAATTGGAACAATATGATTGTGAAATTCTCAGATACGGCTTATGGATGTACTGCAGAATTGATAGAAGAGTTTGATAGAATGCCGTTTGCAAATAAGGTATGTTTCACGGCAAGAGCTTATCAAAAATGTAATAATGTAATATTTATGAAGGAATATGCCGGGAAAGATTTCGTTCTTTACGAATGGGCACATAGTGATAAATATTATAATTTCATAGCTGAAGCAAATTCATTACTAAATACATAATTATTATGATAAAGATAATTTTAAAAAAAATATATTGGTTTTTCAAGGATTTATATATTTCCTATTTAAAGAAAAATGGCAATTGGAAACGTTTTGCTGATATTCGTTTTCATGATGCTTTTGGTCGTTATATAAATTGGAACAATCCAAAAGACTTAAATGAATTGATTAACTATTTTGCCGATTGTTCGAATACGGAATTGTGGGTAAAATGTGCAGATAAATTTGCTGTTCGCGAATATGTAAAATCTAAAGTGGGGGGCATATTTTAGTACCTTTATTGGGAAAATGGGACTCTGCAAATGATATTGATTTCAATAAACTCCCTAATGAGTTCGTGATAAAGCTAAATAATGGCAGTTATGATGCAGTTATCGTAAAAGATAAAAGTTCTGTAGATGTAGAAAATGTGAGAAACAGGATGCAGTCGGCTTTGTCTGCCCGTTTTGGATGGGATAGTGGAGAGATACATTACCTTAAGATGCCGCCTTGTATCATTGCTGAAAAGTTAATTGAAAACAGACAATGCTCATGGTTTAATAGATTATAAAATTTGGTGTTTTAATAGAAAGCCATATGCCATTTTGGTATGTTTTGACAGAATTTCTTCTAAGCACAAAGTTAGCCTTGATTATTACACACTAGATTGGGAGCGTCATCCTGAGAAAATGTCCGAATCTTATAGACATGATATTATTTTGTCGAAGCCAAAGAATCTGGATAAGATGATAGAGTATGCCAAACTCCTTTCTGAAGATATTCCCCAAGTAAGGGTAGATTTCTATGATGTGGAAGGCGAAATCTATTTTGGCGAAATGACATTTACCAGTAATCAAGGTCGTATACCATACTATACCCAAGAAACACTTTATGAACTTGGAAGGCAGTTACTAAAAGAAAAACAAAAATATGAAGCAAAAAAGAAATAGCAGTATTGAATTATTGCGTATTATCAGCATGGTATTGATAGTGTTGTATCATTATCATGCCAGAAAATATAATTTTTATGTAATAGATGCTCCGCGTCCAGAAGATCCAAATTTCTTGTATGAGCTTTTAACTCATTCTTTAGGAAAATTAGGTGTGCCCATCTTTGTATTTATATCAGGATGGTATGGTATAAAGTTTCGCAAGAACCGCATTGCAGATATGATTGTAGAGTGCATGTTTTATGCTATTTTATCTACATCGTTATATGCTCTTTTATATCATGGCTTTGAATTTAAAAACATCATATTCTTTATTAATCACTGGTGGTTTATGGCGGCTTATATATGCTTATATATACTATCACCGGGTATCAATTATATATTTGAAAAATGCTCCAAGATATATTCTTTGATGGTCACTTTAATATTTTACTTTATTTCCTTTGGAGATCTCGTAGTGCAGTCTGCTAATGTCGGAGGCCTATTCTTAATGCTTTCTATGTATATGTCAGCGCGATGGCTAAGGCTTTATGCAGGTGATTTTTTAGAGAAATATTCGCTGTTACTTTTGTTGGCATGCATCGTAATAAGGTTTGGCGTAATAGCAATGGCTTTCCAATTATCTAAGTTTAGCATTCTCAATTATGTGAATTCCTATGTTAGTCCAATATCTACATTATTAGCTGCAGCCTTATTCGTATCTTCTCTGAAAATTACATTTTATTCGAAGATAGTGAATAAAGTTGCTGCATCATGCCTTGCCGTCTATCTATTATCAGAAAGTATTTTTGGACAGGTGTTTTTTGAGGCTTTATTTCCAAATGAATATAACTTTGTCAGATATCTTTTAGGTTCATTATTAATCTTTATTGCAATAGTAGTAGTAGATCAAATTAGAATATGGTTTATAACTCCTATGCTTTCAAAGATTCATTGTTTTAATTATGGAGAAAAGAGAGTATAATTCTTTATATGTACTAAAAGCATTTGCTGCTTTAGCAGTACTGATGGTTCATTTTGAGTTTTGGAGAAGACAACATTTTGCTCCTATATACTATTGCGCAGTACCTATATTTTATGTAATTTCTGAATTTTTCATTTATAGTAAATCTGTGAATGATAGAAAATATAGAATCATGAAAAGTATGAAAAAAATATTGAAGATAGCTATATTCTTTAATATCATATATTTCCTATTGGACTTTTTCGTAGATGGGAGAATGCCATTTCATAGTTTTCAAGATATCTTTAGACTTATTGTGTATGGTGATGTGATAGCTGGGCATTTATGGTTTCTTAATAGTTATTTTTGGGTACTGCTTTTGTTCCTATTGGCTTCAAATTTGAAAAAAGGAGATACCTATCTATTGGTACTTTCATTAATCATTCTATTGGTAGGTTTATCGGAGCGTCAGTATTCATTTGTATTTGATTTCAAGAAATGTTTTACGCAGGATTTTTATATTCCCTCATTATCAGTGAGTCTGTCTATGATGTTCTTAGGGTATTCATTTAGAAAATACGAGAAGATTATTGAGAAATTTGTCGAATCTAGGGGCAAACTTATAAATATAGTATTATTATAGCTATAATATCCCTTTATATGGAACATTGGGCATTAAGTATGACAAATCATTTTTCTGGTGGCATTATGATGAGTACCTTCCTCGCTACTCCTATTTTCTTTCTTTATTGTTTGAAATATAGAACTTATGGAAAAGGTAGTTTCTTAGAAAAACTAGGAAAGAATCATTCTGGTAATATATATTATTGGCAGTTTGTTCCTTATATTTTGTTTATTCGCTATATTGTAACCGAATATAATCTGGAAAATGTTTGTTTGCTGATAATGATATTCACCTTAATTAGTTGGTCATATGGTGTTAATTTCATAGAAAAAATAGAAGAAAAATGAAATATAATTTTACGATAATAATTCCACATAAAAATATACCTAATTTGCTTCAGCGTTGTTTGGATAGCATTCCGCAAAGAGAGGACTTGCAAATTATAATTGTGGATGATAATAGTGATTCAAATATAGTTGACTTTTCTCATTTCCCTGGTCTTGACAGATCTGATTGTAAGGTAATATTTACTAAAGAGGGTAAGGGGGCTGGATATGCTAGAAATGTAGCCTTGAGGGAAGTAGACTGTAAATGGGTACTTTTTGCTGATGCGGATGATTTTTATTCCGCAAACTTAAATGAATTTTTGGATAAGTATAAAGATTCTGATTTTCAAACTGTTTATTTTTATAATGATACAGTAGATACAGAATCATTACAACCTATAGACAAAGATAAATTTGTAGAAAATCTTGTTCATGAAGGCGAGAAACTTCATAATATGGATTGTCTTCGCTATAAAGCTTATGCTCCTTGGACAAAAATGACACAAATATCATTGATAAAACAATATGATATTTGGTTTGAGGAAATTCCTGCTGCCAATGATAGCCTTTTTAATGTTAAGGTTGGACATTATGCAGAGTTATTCGATGTATATAGAAAAAAAGTTTATATACGGACAATTCGAAAAGGTTCTTTATTTTATAGCTTTGAAGGTAGACTTTTGCTATCAAGGCTAAAATGTGGTTATCATGTGAATGCTTTTTTGAAAGAATGTGGGAAAGATAAATTAAAAAACTATCATAGCGAGACTTGGGGACATTTTTGTGATTTGCGTAAAATAAGTTGGTGTCTTTTCTTACGAACAGCTCCTGAATATTTTCTAAGAACTCCTTGGTTCATTATTAGAAAGCATATTTACAGTTATATAAAATGAAAGTTGCATTTTATCTGCCCAATAAGGGCTTAAAAAATATTGATTGCTGCGATTTGGAACATGGTAATCCAGGCATTGGTGGTACAGAATATATCATCCAAGCTACCGCTCATTATATTCAGAAGCTGCATCCCCAGCATGTAGAAATAGTTGTGGGAGCTAATGAGATAGAATTGATTTCACCAGATTTACATGTGGTTAAAATTGCAGATATTAAAGATTTGGTAAATCAGACAAATCCGGATTATTTGCTCTTGAAGTATGAGCCTTCATGGTATGAGGAAGCTCGTAATGCCATATCTGGTACTTCAACGAAGTTGTTAATTTGGGCTCATAACTTTATTCCAAGAAAACAGTTGACTACTTTAGCTAAAGATGTTAAGGTTGAACGAATCATCTGCGTGAGCCGAGAACAGCTGAATATGTATCGGGATCATAAAGCTTTCTTAAAGTCTTCTTATATATATAATGGTATGCCAGTAAAGTATATGAAGGCTCTTAAAGCAGGATTACCGCCCATTTCTAAACGTCCACATGAAGTTACTTATATAGGAAGTATTGTTGATTACAAAGGTTTTCATTTGTTAGCGAAGGCATGGCCCGAAGTATTAAAGGCTGTTCCTGATGCAAAACTCAATGTAATTGGATCAGGTAAACTGTATGACCGAAATGCTAAGTTAGGTAGATATGGCATTGCTGAAGAAAATTATGAAAATCAATTCATGCCTTATCTGACAGATGAGAATGGACAAATGTTGTCCTCTGTAAAGTTTTGGGGAGTCCTTGGAGAAGAGAAAAATGATGTATTGAAACATACTAAGGTTGGTGTTCCAAATCCGTCTGGTGTAAGTGAAACCTTCTGTATTACAGCCTTAGAAATGCAGGCTATGGGTTGTGTGGTCACCACTATTGATTTTGGAGGCTTTAGAAATACGGTCTATAACAAGACTGGAATCCTATATAAGAATACAGATGAGTTGGCTCATTGTATTATAGACCAGCTAAATGCCGAAGAGAATGATATTGAAGGTTTCTATCTTTTTATGGAACGACATTTCGCTTTTGAAAAGGTAGCTGAGGATTGGCTGAATCTTTTTAATACCTTGGGGCATCAAAATACCCCTTTAAGCTATATAAATGAAACACGCAATAGGTTAATGAGTTTACGTGAATGGAATAGAAAATTGAAAGTGGCATTACCTTTTGGTTATTGCTTACCTACAATAGATTTCTATCGTAGTATTTTACGTAGATTTGGTTTAGTAAAAGATTTTTAGTAATGCAAAACAAGATGGTATCCATCATTTTACCGGTATTCAATGCAGAAAGATTCCTATCTCAGTGCTTGGATAGTATTTTGAGGCAGACTTATCAGGACTGGGAATTGATAGCGGTAGATGATGGAAGTAAAGATGGAAGTATCGAAATACTGAAATCTTATGGAAAAAGAGATCACAGAATACATATCATCTCCAAGAAAAATGAAGGAGTTTCTATAGCTCGTAATATAGCTTTAGAACATGCTCATGGAGATTATATCTATTTCGTTGATTCGGATGATATCGTGATGCCCGAGGGCTTGATGATTTTAGTAAAGGCAATGGAAAGTAGCAAAGCTACATTCGTTAAGTCAGATTTCTTGCCTATTGATGAACAAGGAAAACAAGTGTTTATCAATAAGAAACAGGTGATTCGCCGACGCTATGATGGTAAGGTGATGGATTCAGAGAAATTCTTCAAAAAGATTCTGTTGAAAGAGTATTTTCTCTGGACTTGTCTTTTCCGCAAAGAGATTATAGAAAAGAATCATATTCAGTTTATACCACATTGCAGACTTATGGAAGATGCTGCTTTTGTAGTCGATTATCTTCTCTATTCTGATAGAAATGTATATAAGGATGCTTGTGTTTATGGCTATCGCAAATATGAGGGTACTGTATCTGCAGTCAACAAAGACTATACTGAGGATATGATGTTAATTAAAAGACATTTGTTGGAATTTCCAAAGTCAGAGCTGCATATAAATTTATTGAAAATGATAGCAAGTAAATTAGATGAGAATACTTCATCTACCATCAAAAAAAAGATGACAGCAATTTATCATTATATAGAGAGAGTTCGTTTTGCATTCATGTATTACATTTATAAATAGAGAAAATGGATAAATCTTTAAGTTATAATAAAGAAATAATTAATTGGGGATATTTACTCGGATATTTTTGTCTGTTCTTGGTTCTTCCACCTATCATAGGATTTCCTGTCATACTGTATGTGGTATGGAAAAAGAGTCATCCTAAGTATAGTGATTATTTGTTGCTGATGGCATGCATTGCCATTTATCTTGGTTCAATTAATGCGACAAAACAGCCGAGTGGAGACCAGGTAAATTATTATGTGGCATATATGAACGTCCCATTAGTTGGCTTTATAAAATCATTGATTTATATATATGGTGCCGATTATTTTGTTGATTCAGGAAAGGTTAATATTTCAGGAGAATTTATGAATGGTGTCTATAACTATTTTGGTTATTATCTAACCTTTGGTTATTATCCATTATTTGCGGCTTTATATACATTTGTAGAATATCTTATGATATATTTGGGACTTTATAAGGTATTCCGTAAAGCACAAATGCCGAAATATCCGATTGTTTGTGGAGTTTTGACTTTGTCTTTTTTCTACCTGTTCTTCCAATATACTTTGCAAATACAAAAGCAGTTTTTTGCACAAGCAATCATGATGTATGTCCTTGGTTCTTATGCAGAAAAGGGTAAAATGACAATCAAATTATGGGGAATAGCTTTGTGTTCTATATTGACCCATGCCTCTACTGGATTATTTTTACCATTCTTGTTGCTTAAACCTTTAAGAGGTCGATTGACTAAGAAATGGATGCTTTTCCTCGCAATGATGTTGTTTTCTTTTATTCTTTATGGTCCAAGAATGGCAGAAAATGTAGCATCAAATAATTCTGTTGTAGCAGGATATGGTATGAAACGTTTTGTAGAGTCAGAAGGACAGGCTGACTTGGCCAGCGAATTAGTTATGTCGCAGGTTCTTGTGATAGCTTTGCCTATGTTTATTGTTGTATTTAGACAATTGTGGCTGAAAAGGCATATTTTTATAGATAAAGCACAAGCTTTTATCTTAAATATTACTTTGTTGTTGCTTTTGTCGGTGGCATCTATGTATAGCAAACCTTTAGCACAGATTCGTTATTTTATGATGTTATTGGCATTCATGCCATTTGTTTATCCTTTCATTTCTTCAAATGTATCTAAAAGGAATCAATGGCTGAAGATAATTTCGTTAGTTATGGTTGTATGGTTCTATGGGAAGTTTAGCTTTATAGTTTGGTCTTATGCATCTGAATGGCAAATATTAGTTTATCCTCCTGTTGGATTAATAGCAAAAGGTTTTTAATACTAAAATAATATGAATAAAATAGCTTTGATCATTCCTTATTTTACGGCTTACCCCCCCATATGGTTAAACCTAAACTTCTATACTTGTTCTAAACAGAGCAATGTAGATTTTATATATTTCACAGATTGCGATGAGATTATCAATATGGCAAGTAAATATCCAAATATTATCTGTCATAAAGTTTCATTTGAAGAATATTGTGATAATGTAAGTAAACGTTTGAAAGTTGATTTTTATCCAGAACATGCTTACAAGTTGTGTGATTTAAGGCCTTTTTATGGGTTTATTCATCAGGATATATTGGAGCAGTATGATTTCTGGGGATATGGTGACAATGATTTAATCTATGGAAATCTTAATATGTTGACTAACGACAATATGCTCAGTTCGTATGATGTTATCACTACCATGTCTGAACGTATTGCCGGGCATTTTTCTATATTTCGTAATAATGAAAAATATCGAATGCTTGGATTTAAATGTTCTCAATGGAAAGAGCATCTTCTTTCAAGTGAGCATGTTGGTTTTGATGAGAGCGATTGGGTGAGATTGGTTTTGCCTGAAAAAAGGATTTTAACTGCAATATATAAAAGTTTGTTTAAGCCATTTATGTCCTATGGGAAATGGGTAGAAATGACCTATAGACTTTATAGTAATAAGTGGAATCGTAAATTTACTAAGGAGATGTTTACCACACCTATACCAAAGGATGGTGATGTCTGGACTTACGATAATAAGACAGGAAAAATCATTACACCAGATGGTCGAGAACTTCCTTATCTTCATTTCTTGTTCTTCAAGAAAACGAAGTATCTTGAAACGGATAAGTATTGGAAAAATGATTTTTGGAAAATTGACAAAAAAAACGACTTCTCTAAAATAAAAACTATAAGTTTTTCCTTAAATAGCGTACAAAGTGATAAATAAGCTTACTCCAATGAAGAATTATAATTCAATAGACTTAATGAAGTTTGTAATGGCTCTGTGTGTTGTTACAATCCATACATTTTTTGTTGAAAATATGGAACCTTCAATTATTAGAGATTTTCTACACTCATTAATATGTAGTGCAGTGCCTTTTTTTTTCATTGTGTCTGCTTTCTTTGCGATGAGATCTAAGGATTCTGTTTCCTTTTGGAAATATTGGAAAAGAATATTATGGTTATATCTATCATGGGGAATCATAAATTTTGTTGGATACAGCATTATAGAACAGAATCTTACATTTGAAAAAGTACAAAGTGCAGCATACGATATGTTGACTAATGGATATAGCGTATTATGGTATATGTGGGGGATACTTGTCGTTTTGCCTATACTTCGAAAAATTCGATATGGGGGGGCATCTCCTATAATATATCTTGTAATAGCTTTATGTATGTATCTGTTTAACCGTGCTTATACTCATTATGGTTCGATGGAGAATCTGGGTACGATATGGTCGTGGGCTGTATTCTTGTATCAGGGAAAATATTTTGGTATTACCAATTTTTGTATTGCAATGACCTATCTTTCAATAGGTACGTTTTTTATGCAATCGGAGTTTAGACCTTCAAAAAAGATTTGCTGGCTGTTGATAATTGTAGGAGCAATAGAAATGCACTTTGAAAAGTATAAAGGTGTTGCTCTTGGTGTTCCTGTGATAGCTTTTGGATTGTTTAGCTTGGTTGAAAAATGGCATTTGAATTGTAATTGGATGTCGTTCAGATGGCTCAGAAAAATGAGTACGCTGATTTATTTCATACACGGAGTGGTCATAGTTGGTATTAGCCAAGTGGTCTCAGGTAAAGGTATGTGTGAGTTGGTGATATGGAGTATTATAATATTGTGCTGCATTGCCATTTCTGCGTTATTGCTTAAACTAAGCAAAATGAAAGGACTAAAATGGATTGCAAAACTATATTAGTTTTTGAAAAGAAAATTTATGCACATTTGTTTTGTTTGTCGAGAATATCCACCGTCTCTTCGGGGCGGGGGGATTGCTTCATATATTAAAGAAGTGGCACATGGGTTGCACGATGCTGGGCATCGTGTGACGGTGATTGCTGCTTCTGATGATACCCGATTGTCTTCGGATGAGGATGATGAGGGCGTGAGAGTGATTAGGCTTTCAGGGGGTGATTTCCTGATTCCGCAGGTGGAAGGGAACTCTCTGCTGAAAAAGTTTAGAATGTTTTATAGGTTCTATGCTTATCGCAAGAGAATCAGAGATATCATTTTAAGCCTCGGGGATGTTGATGTGGTCGAGGTGCCTGAATATGGTGCTGAGGGATATTTCCTCCATGATATCGGTATTCCTGTCATCACCCGATTGCATACTCCGATGCTTCTTGATCATTATCATTTCTCTCTCCAGAAATTGTCTAAGGCCAACTGGCAATACTTCTGGCAGGGATGTAAAGAACTGAAGGTGATGAAAGAGGCTCGGTATATTACTTCGTGCAGTACTTCACTGAAGGAATGGAGCCTGAAATTCTTGGGGATTCAATCTGATAAAATCAAGGTTATTTATAATCCTATCTTGTCTGAACGATGGATTTCAAATTCCTCTCTTCCTGCTGTTGAAAAGGATGGGAAAAAGCATATTCTTTTTGTAGGAACTGTCTGCGACTGGAAAGGGTGTGGTGACTTGGCTGATGCCTGCAAACTGTTGGCTGACTCTGGTGAAATAGGAGATGTTCAACTCGACTTGGTGGGCAAGACTGGGGCTTATGCTGATGAACTGAATGCTAAATATGGCAAAGAGAAGTGGTTTCATCTTGTAGGTAAACTGCCAAGGGAGGATGTGATGAAACGTTATGCCCAGGCGGATGTGGTTTGTTTCCCATCCTGGTGGGAGAATATGCCGATGGTTTGCATTGAGGCGATGCTCTCTGGAGCTGTTGTTATCGGTAGTAACTCTGGTGGTATGAGTGAGATTATCGAGGACGGTAAAAGTGGTTTCTTGCTGACTCCAAGAGATCCGCAGAGGCTCGCTGATAAAATCAAGGAGGTATGTATGCTTCCAATGGAAGCTAAAGAGAAAGTGAGAAAGAAGGCGCATGAGAGAATCTTGCAGAATTTTGACATGAAGGTCATTATCCCTCAGATGGTGGACTATTATAAACATGTAATTGAAAATTATAACAATAAAAAATAATGATGAAAATTCTTTGGATTTCACCGTGGTTCGGTAATTACCGAATCCCGGTATATGAAAATTTGAATAAGTTGAGCGGTGGTAATTTCTACATTATCTGTTCGCAGGAAAATACTTCTGACTTGGTACGTGAGAAACTGAAGGCTACACTTGGTGACCATGCTGTCATTATGAGTGGAGAGAAGCGTACTACGATGGGTAGTGAGGAAAGCGATTTTGCCAATAGTGCTTTGGTTATCAAGCGTCAGCCTGGACTCTATAAGGCTGTCAAGGACATCAAACCTGATGTTGTGATAACCGAGGGCTTTGGCGGTTGGGCTCCTGCTGGTATCAGATATGCTGTATTGCATCGCAAGAAGCTCTGTATGTTCTATGAAAGAACCGCATACGTGGAGCGTAATTCTCCAAAATGGCGTTCGTGGTATCGTCGTATCGTGGGTACTCCTGTGGATCATTTCCTGATCAATGGTACGCTTACGGAAGAATATCTCAATGAGGGCTTGCATTTTCGGAAGACTCCGAAGGTGAAGGGGTGTATGTGTGCTGACAGCTTTGGTTTGTCTCAGGCTGTGGCTAAGGTTACTGCGGAAGACAAGCTGGCTCTGAGGGATGAGTTGGGGCTTAAAGATGGTTTGACATATCTCTTCGTTGGTCAGATGGTGGAGCGAAAGGGTATTAAGGAACTCCTTCATGCATGGAGTAAACATATTGAAACTTATCCGAATGACAATCTTGTCGTGATAGGTAAGGGCATTCTGCTTGATACCATGAAGGAACTCTATGACCGCTTGCCTTCTGTTCATATCTTAGGTGCTATCAACTATGATTTGCTCTATCGTTACTATGCACTCTGCGATGTCTTCATCATGCCTACCTTAGAGGATAACTGGTGCTTGGTGATTCCAGAGGCTATGGCTTGCGGTAAACCTGTGGCAAGCAGCATCTATAATGGCGGTCACTATGAACTGGTGAAGGATGGTGTGAATGGTTATAACTTTGATCCTTTGAAGGAATGTTCTATCTTAGAGACTTTGGAGAAATTCCATCATGCAGACTTGGAGACTATGGGCAAGAAATCGGTAGAAATCGAGAGTGACTTTACGCCTGATAAGGCTGCAAACAGGATCTTTGAGGCCTGCAAGAAAGTGTTTAGGAAATGTTGAATGTTAAATGTTGAATGTTGAGTGATTCGGATAGATTATAATAATATGCCTAATGGGGTGGGCAAATGGAATTTTGTTTTGCGGTACTTATTCAATAGGGTTCGTACCTGGTACATCTTTCATTTGCGCTATCCTTGGATAAAATATCATGGTTTTGTGAGAGTGATGAAGGGTACTCACTTTGCACAGAACATGGATGTGGTGATAGGTAATAATGTGCAGTTTGGAGACAACTGTAATGTGGCAAGTAATGTTCATTTCGGCAATGATGTATTGGTTGCAGGAAATGTGCAGTTTGTAGGCCGTCATGATCATACTTTCTCTACTCCTGGTGTTACAATATGGGATGGTGAACGGGGTGATAATGGGGTGACTATCATAGAGGATGATGTCTGGATAGGTTCTTCTTCCATCATCATTTCTGGTATCACTATCGGTAAAGGTAGTATTGTGGCTGCTGGCTCTATCATTACGAGGGATATTCCGCCTTGTGAAATCTGGGCTGGTGTTCCTGCCAAGAAAATGAAAGATAGGTTTGCTACAGAAGCTGACAAGCAGAAGCATTTAGAATTTCTTAAAAGTAAGGAGGAGAAACGATGAGGCAGAGAAATCCTTCGATAGATATCTTGAAATTCCTTGCAGCCCTGCTGATTACCAATTCACACATGGGTATGTTGTACCCAGACTCTTTAGTAAAGCTTTCTACTGGTGGTGCCATCGGAGACGTCCTGTTCTTCTTTTGCAGCGGTTTTACTTTGTTCTTAGGTAGAGGTGGAGATTTCTTTAACTGGTATAAAAGGCGTATCAACCGTATTTATCCTACGGTCCTGATGTGGGCAGCTATCATGGCTTTTGTGTTTCATACTCGCTTTGGCATGGATTTCACAATCTTGCATGGTGGAGGCTGGTTTGTGAGTTGCATCATGATCTATTACGTTTTCCTTTATTTTATCAAGCGTTATTTTGTGAATCAACTCAAATGGGTCTTTGCTGCAGCCTGTCTGATAGTCTTGGGTTGGTATTTTACAGAAGACAGTTCTACGATATTCATGTATGGGGCAACCTATTTCAAGTGGTGTCATTACTTCCTGTTTATGTTGGCTGGTGCTGTATGTGGCTTAAGAATGAAAGAGAATGGAAACGTAGTAGGTTCTACTAAAGGAAATTTAGGCTTACTGTTTGTTTCATTGATTTTCTTTTATGGTTTGCAAATGGCTGGTACGAAGAATGAACTGATAGCTCATTTTCAGGTTTTGACCTTGATTCCTTTGATGGGTATTACATTAAGTATGTATCGCCTCTGTTGCAAGGAAGGGTTAATCAAACTGTATGAAAAGAAGTGGGTACATAGGATTGTGTATTCTGTTTCTGCCTTGTGCTTAGAGATTTATGTTTGCCAAGGTTTTGTTTTCAACACTTCTTGGAATCACCTGTTTCCGTTGAATATTCTCATGAACTTCGTCTTGATAGTTGCTATGGCATACATCGTGAAAGTTTCTTCTAACTGGTTCTCCCAGACATTTAAGGATGGGGAATATGATTGGAAGAAAATGGTGAAGTTGTAATTGTTTAAAGAAATGACAAAACAAGATTCTACTTATTTAAAAGGATGGGCGGTCCTTTTTATGATGTTTTTACATTTTGGTTGTGACTTCGTCATGCCTGAATATCGGTATAGTTGGTGTGGTAATGATTATGCTGGTGCTTTTCAAATATGTGTTCCTATCTTTCTGTTTCTTTCCGGCTATGGTTTGATGGCTGGAAGTATGAACAAGGGATTTGCTGTCTTTGATTCTTTCAAGAAACAGGTAAGGCGATGCTTCAAACTATTGAAGCATTACTGGATTGTGATAACTCCATTTGTGGCTTTAGCCTTATGGATGGGTAAGTTTGTCTGGTCGTGGGAATCTCTTATTCTGACCGCTACAAGTCTTCGTTGCGACTGGTGTCCGAATGCTTGGTTTATATCACTCTATATAGAACTTATATTGCTTTTTCCTTTCTTCTTCTGGATTATTAATAGGAGAAATGTAAAATGGAATATTTGCTTTTTATTGTTCTTGGTAGTTGTTACCAAGCTTTTGGGTAAAGTAGGATGGATTGATGCTGAAGGAGGAATCCTATCCAGACAAGTCAAGATGTTCCTGATTGATATGCCTATTTTTGTAGAAGGTATGCTATTTGCGAAATATGCTATTATGCAGAAAATCTTGGCTAAATTCAAGAAAGTAAATCTGGGTTTTAACCTGATGTGGGGGGGCATTTCTGTTGTTTTAGCCTTTGCATGTAGAGCAAAGCTACCATTGATAAGTGTCACAGAATTGATTCATGTGCCATTATGCCTGTTCGGTCTTTTACTTTTAGCTTCAAGTATATCGCTGATATATAAGGCGATAAGCTATGTCGGTAAATATTCCACAACACTCTGGCTTATTCATGGATATTTCTGTTGGACTTTCTTGCAGCCTGTGATTTACTCTATTCGTATTTGGCCTTTGGCTTATGTGGTGTTTGTTTTAATTAGCCTCGCATTTAGTATTGTAATAGATAAAGTACGTACTTTGAATTTGTCGTTTTTGTAGGCTAAATCTCGTTTTAATGAACTAAGAAACCTTATTATGCTTAAGATTTTAATCAATGCTTACGCTTGCTCGCCAGGTATGGGGAGTGAGCCTGGAATGGCATGGAACTGGGTGAGTAATCTCGCCAAGTTCTGTGAACTGTATATTATCACCGAAGGGGAGTTTCGGGATAGGATAGAGGAGGTGGTGCCTACCTTGGAACAGGGGAAGAACATGCACTTCTATTATAATCCTGTATCGGAGGAAATCAGGAAGATGTGCTGGAACCAGGGTGACTGGCGCTTCTATAAATATTATAAGAAGTGGCAGTGGAAGACGTATCTCTTGGCTAAGGATATCTGTAAGGAGGAGAAAATTGATGTGCTGCATCAGCTCAACATGATTGGATTCCGTGAGCCAGGCTATCTCTGGAAACTCTCGCAAGAGAATGGTGTGCCGTTTGTATGGGGACCTGTGGATGCCAAGGATAAGTTCCCTGTGGCTTATCTGGATGGTGCCGGACTGAAGACAAAGTTGTTTATGCGTCTGAAGAATTTCCTGACGGGTATCCAGTTGAGGTGTTCTGGTCGTGTGAGAAAGGCTGCGCGACAGGCATCGGTGGTATTCTCTGCTTCATCTAACTCGCAGCGCTCGTTCAAAAAATATATGGGTATTGACTCGCCTCTGCTCAATGAGACGGGGTGCTATGTGCAGGAGCATCCTTTGCTGGATAAATCTGACAAAGATACATTTGATGTGCTCTGGGTTGGCAAAATGGATTTCCGTAAACAGCTGGGCTTGGCTTTACTATCTATAGCTAAGTCGGGAAATGACAGGCTTCGTCTTCATATTGTAGGTGGTGGTGATGCTGTTTCCTATCAGATGTTAGCAGAGAGTTATGGCATTGCTGATAAGTGTATCTGGCATGGTGCTGTAAGCCATGATGAGGTGCAGAACATCATGCAAAAGTCGGATGTATTCCTCTTTACCAGTGTTGCTGAGGGTACTCCTCATGTCGTTTTGGAAGCTATTGCCAATAATCTTCCTGTCGTTTGTTTTGATACTTGTGGTCAGGGTGATGCTGTGAATGATAAGGTTGGTAGGAAGGTTCCTCTTTCTTCTCCTTCTCAGTCGGCTCGTGATTTCGCTAAACTGCTCAATGAGCTTGAAAAGGATAGGTCTTTACTGAGGCTCCTTTCGGAGAATTGTAAGGAAAGACAAATGGAGCTTTCCTGGGAGGAAAAGGCTAAGGTTATGGTGGAGTGGTATAAGAAAGTTTTCGAAAACCCACCAGTCCTCCCTTACCCTTAAGGGAGGGTCCACCGCTTTTCCCAAGCCCCTTTCCCCTCAGGGTACAGGGGATGTACCAACCGCCCTACTCGGTGCTCAAACCGCTTCGCTATAAGGTTGGCGGACCATCAGAGGTCTACGCCAGCAGCGGAGCAGCGTTTTTTGTGCGGGGATGAACCCGCTTCCACTCAAGGATTTGCTAAAGGGTTGCTTGCTCGTTGCTTTTTTCGAAAACCCACCAGTCCTCCCTTTATTTCCTACGTTCTATCATAACGAGTGTTTCTCTCTTGTATTGTTGGAGGCTATGGAACATGGTTTGCCTTGCATCTCGACTACAGAGGGTGGCATCCCGGGCATCATCGATGATGGTAAGACGGGCTTCCTCGTTCCTAAGCATGATGTTGCTGTGCTTGCTGACAAGATTCAGCTTCTCCTGAATGATTCTGTCTTGCGCAGCAACATGGGCAAGGCCGGCAGGGAGAAATTTGAAAAGGAGTTTACGTTGGAGGTTTTTGAGAAACGCATGACCTGGATCTTGGAACATATCGTTTATCCGATATTTAGTAGAATGGGGATTGAGAGGGACTGATATTGGTAAATACATTCAATATGACATCTGACCACCTATATATCATCGGAAACGGATTTGATTGCTATCATGGGGCTAAATGTTCTTATGATGAGTTTAGAAAGTATCTGCTAAGACATAGGTCTTATGTGTTGGCAACTTTTGACCTCTATTTCGGACCGAGGTCGCTGATGAACAGCTTTGAAAGTTTCAAGGATTGCTTGAGGTGTCTCGAGATTTCATGGGGATGCTCATCTGGCGGCGTCTACCCAAAGACAACATGGGCCGAGAACAATCTGTGGTGGCGGTTTGAAGAGCATCTGGCTGACCTGAACAGGGAGAAGGTGCTCGATGTTCTTGATGTTGTCTTGCCTGATTGTGACGAAGATTCGGATGGGTTCAGATATTGCGACTATTATCTGGGGCTGGACGGCATATCGGACATGCTCAACTCTTGCACGTTTGAAATGAGGTATCAGCTGCATAAGTGGATTAACACGTTGGCGTATGAGAAGGGGTTTAAGAAGCGTCTGCTTGATATCGACAAGGATGCCTGGTTCCTGACGTTCAATTATACAGATTTTCTTGAGTCGGTCTATGGTATTGGGAGGGAGCAGATAAGGTATATTCATGGCAGTAGGCATGACAGATATGGAAGCTTGATAATAGGGCATAGCGCTGATGACGAAGGGGGCTTTAAGGCTTGGGTGAAACGTAACGAGCACAGACGGAGGTATAGACCTAACCTTAAAGACAAGAAGGGACGTTATTTTGCCAATGACAAGCTTGCGTATCTTGCTTATTTCTTGAAGGACGAGGCTAAGGGCAACTGGAGGTCGTCTGTCAGGTATAATGCGGTACAGGAGGCCCTGGGACGGTTTGAGGATTATTATGCCATTAACATGAAGCCTACGGAGAGCATTATTGCGGCAAACGAGGATTTCTTTGAGGGCTTGGCGTCTATAAGAAAGATTTCTGTTCTTGGCCATTCTCTTTCTGCTGTTGACATGCCCTATTTTGACAAGATTAACGAGGCGATAGGCAAGGATGTTGAATGGGAGATTAGTTGGCATTCTGATGATGACATAAAACATATTGAGGCATTTTGCAGGAGGTTCGGAATTTCTTCTGACAGATGTCATAAATTCAAGTTAGAGGAGCTAGCTGTGCTCCGAGGCATCCATTCGCCTCTGGCGATCTGATTGTTATCTGTGGTATGGATGCAAGTTGGCATCTCAACGATGCTTAAAACCAGTTCCTGTAGCGGTTCTTGCGAACAAGGGATGTTAATGGTTATGGTGGTGAGGGATCACTCTCTCACCACCTTTTCTAAGTTACATAAGGTCATGGGATTGACAGAGGATAATATGATTGCACCTATGGATGTAAAGAGGGGGAAATGCTTCTTGATGACATCTTGAATGGAGGCAATTTTGGGCATTATGACAAGCATCATGTTTTGGGGCATAACCTCCTGCGCCTGTATCGTGACGCTCGTCTTTTGAGATATTATCCTGCCGAGGCTTTGAGTGAGCCGATGTTCAGAGTTCGGCTCTTTTTATGGAGAATGAAATGCCAGAAGAAATAAAAGGAACACATCTTCCTCTTTATAATATACTTTTCGAGGATAAAGTTTTGTAGTACGAATCTAAAAAATATTACCTTATGGGATTGCAAGAGTTGGGTGGATGGGAGGATAGCCATAAGGAATCCACAAATCGGGTGGACTAATTTTATTGTTAAATTATTATTTTTTAAACAAATGAAAAATTTAAAATTTAATTAGGTCGGGCATTAGCTTGCCCGACTTCGCAAAAAGTTGTGTAGGCAGAGTTTTGAAGAGTCTGTCAAGTGTATAATCGCAATTTTGGATTTATCAAGTATTGCTATTAAGTTGTACTTCGGAGTTCCAATTGATTATGTTGACGTGTTCAACGCGAGTCAAGATGTTATGTCGATTGTGTAGTACATCAAACAGGTGATTCAAACTCATGTTTGACACCGGGGAGGCGGTTCGCCGCCTCCTTTTTTATATAACTATAATAAGTATTCATGAGGGTGTGTCATAAGTCTATGACGCACCCTCTCCACCTCTCATCTCGGTCTTCTCCCCTCAGGGGAAAAGAGGAAACCGCTCCTCCTCGTTGCTCTTAACCGCTTCACTATAAGGATGGCGGACCATCAGAGGTCTACGCCAGCAGCGGAGCTGCAGTTTTTTGTGCGGGATGGGACCGCCTGGGGATAGTTGATTACAATTAATAGTTTGCTGTTTATAGCTTATTGTTGATTTTGGGGTAATTGGCTGATAATTTGCAGATTTCTTTCGATCTTCTTGGTGGTTTCGAAGAAAAAGCATACTTTTGCGGCAAGTTATATAAACTAAATAATAGGAGATAAGATTATGGCATTAGCAATTAGTGGTATCCCTATGCTTACAGGTGATGAGGCTTTAGCTTTCAGAGAAAAAGCTGAAGAAACATTGAAGAAGCGTGGTAGCATAGATTTCTCAAAGCAACGTGCTGAGATGAAGGCTATTTTGGCAAAAGCAAGATTTTAAAGTTTGTATTATGGGATTTCTTGCAGACAAAACGGTGTTTTCACCATTGACAAAAGAAATTTTGGAAGAATCTATTTCATTTTCATGTGGCAATGAAGACTTGGATGGATTCTTCCATAATGATGCAGCGTCTTATTCCGAAAACTTGTTTGGTAAATCTTACTGCTATTATCTTGAGGAATCAAAGGCAGATATCGTATGTGCCTTTACGGTCTCAAATGCCAGTATTTTCACGAAGTACTTGCCTAATGCGAGAAAGAAAAAGGTTGGAAAGCATGTTCCTCATATAAAACAGGATTTGATATATCCTGCTGTACTTATAGGAAGATTGGGAATTTCGACAAAATTTCAACATCTTCATGTAGGGACAGAAGTAATGGACTTTATTAAGTCCTGGTTTGTTGAACCATATAATAAAACGGGCTGTCGTTATTTGGTAGTTGATGCCTATAATTAATTTGATAGAATTCGGTACCGTTGAAAGATATGGTCTATTCTATGAATAAAAAATTATAGGTGACCATTGGCTTTAAAATAATATATAACTAGACAATATGGCACAAGAAATAATTCCTGATAAGCAAAGTGTACTTACTTGCTTGAAACAGAAAGTGTATTACGTTGATTTCTATCAGCGTGAATATGTATGGACAAAGAATACTGTGGAGGTCCTCTTGAACGATATCTTCTATGCCTTCGAAATCTCGTATAAAGAGCATAAGGATGAGGAGATGTCACAAGAGGTGCTGGAAAAGTATAACTGGTACTATCTCAATGTCTTTATCACAAATAAGGTGGAGGGTAAGGTGTTTATCGTTGATGGTCAACAACGTCTTTCTACACTTACATTGATTGCAACAAAACTCTATCATATTACCAAAAATGATAATCTCAGGGATATCCTCCGTGATTGCATCTTTGCGAAAGATCAGTTTAAAGGCAATGTCTTTTGTATCGATAACGATAAGAGAAAAAATGTGATGCAATGTATCCTTGATGGTTCTGAGTATCAGGATGCTTATAAAAACAAGACTGAAGAGACTATCATCGAGAGATATGCCGATATCAGTAAGTTTATTGATGACAAACAGTTAGATGATGTTGAGTTGACGGCTTTCATCTATTACTTTCTCAACAGACTGGTTCTCGTTGAACTGTCTATCCAGAAGGATGATACGCCTATGGTCTTTGAGGTGATCAATGACCGTGGTGAGGCTTTAAAGCCTTTTGAAATTCTGAAGGGAAAGATGATTGGACTCCTTTCGAAAAGTGATACCAACAAGTATTCTGAGAAGTGGGATGCTGCATTGAATAGAATCAGCGGAAAAGAGGATAACTTCTTTGCTGATTATTTGAAGTCGCAGTTTGTGTTCAAGAGAAATGCTTCTTTGGAGAAACAGATTATTAATTCTTACCATCGATATATCTTCGATTATAATGATATTGCTAATAAACTTTCTTTCAGAAGAGCTGACAAGAAACATCATGAGAACATTAAACTGTTTATCAACAATGAGTTGGATTACTATACATCTCTGTATGCTAAGATTTCGTGCTGTGGTGATGAGTTTGTGCAGTATAATCTGAATATCAATGATATCTCTGGGCTTTATCAACAGATTATGGCTGCCTGCGATGTCAATGATGAGCTAACGGATGAGAAGATTCATGCGATAGCTAAAGAGGCAGATAGACTCTGGGTGCTCTTTGTACTGAATGGTATCTATGATAGCAACGATTTTCAGGATGTTTCTTATCGATTGAATGAGAAACTGAAAGGGCTGGATATGGCTTCCTATCGTGAGGTATATGACGAAATCATCATGCAGAGTATCCGAGAAAAGCGTAATGTTTCGGGAGAGGTTTCTTTGCTGGATTTCAATAGCTTCCTGAGGAAAAACTATACGAATACGAACCGCCGATTCCTGCGTTATCTGTTTTCTAGGGTAGAGAAGTTTATCTGTGAACATACGAATCAGAATATGCAGAATAATATTTATTATATCTCTACGAAAACTGGTAATAAGACGGGATACCATATTGAGCATATTCTCTCTGAAAATGAAAAGAACAGGGGATACTTCAGGGATGTAGAGGAGTTTGAAGATCAACGCAATCTCTTGGGTGGCTTGCTCTTGCTGAAGGGGTTGGATAATATCTCTTCTGGTAATGAAGAGTATTCGGATAAGCTGAAGACTTATAGTACTGGCTTGGTCTGGGGACATTCGCTTTGCGAGAATTTTTATCATGCCAACAAGGATTTTGATAAATTTAATAAGGAGTTTTCTGACAAGTGTAATGTTGGGTTCAAGGCCTATAGTGTCTTTGACCAGAATGCATTGATGGAGCGAAGTCGATTGCTTTATGAAATTGTAAAAGTAATATGGGAGGTTTCGTAATTTTTCGAATCCTCCCGTTTCCCTTTAGCCAAAGGGAACTCCACATCCCTCTCCAAGCCTCTGCCTTCTCAGAGGGGAAAGAATGTGCCAACCGCTCCTTTCAATAGTCTTTACACCCCCTTCGGTTCCCCTTGTAGGGGACAGAAACGTCGCTCTGAACCATTTTATTCTATGGTTGGCGGACCATTAGAGGTCTACGCCAGCAGCAAAGTTGCTGTTTTTTGTGCGGGATGAACCGCAAGGATAGACGATGCAGGATGCTTGCTCGATGTTGATGGGACCGCAGGGACACACTATGCAGGACGTTTGCTGATTGCTCGATGCTGAAGGGATACTTGTTCGAGGCATGCTGTTTGCTGATAACATATTAAAAAAGAAATGATTATGGAAGGAATGTACATTGTTTTAGGTGGGGTAGGTATCATTGCATGTTGCCTCTACTTGTGGTCTGCTTTTACGAAAAGTGGGAGAAAATGGGTTGAAAATCTATAGGTAATATGGCTGGGATAGAAGAAGCAATGGATGATATTCGTCATGGTAGAGTGACTGGGTATGATAGTGCTGATGATATGTTTGAAAAGTTGGGAATATTGAATAAGGAGATCTCTGATTATTTTGTTAAGAGGGCTGATGCTGAATTAGATAGAATGTGGAATGATGGTACTCTGAATGAAGAGCGTATTGAGAGCTTCCGTCATCTCCATGAACGTACTCCATATAATAAACCTAAGTATACTTTTAATAAATAAAGCATAGCCCAATCAATGGGCTATGCTAATAAGTTTGCTTCCCAAAGCCGTTTCTATGCGAGCTATGGTTTGAGTTGTAAAGTTATGTCTGCCTGTGAGCCATTTGGAGATTTCGGATTCTCGCTTGTTGAGCAATCGGGCAAAATCCTTTTGGGTGAGCCCCTTGGCTTTCAGAATCTCACTGATACGCTCGGCAATTCCGAAAGACAAATCAAATTCGGCTTTTTGCTCGGCGGGTATCGCTGTGAGGCAATCACGGAATAAATTGTTCTGTATCATAATGTTTCTGCTCTATAGTCTTTAATGTTACTTGTGGCATAGCTGTAATTCTTTATTATGCAATGCAAATATAATGTTTTTATAGACAGGCTGTTCACTTTTAAGTGAATATTTAGTATGAATTAACTTTTTCGAAAATCCACCAGCCCTCCCTTGAACCTTAAGAGTTCTTTCGAAAACCTACCCGTCCTTCCTTACCGTTAAGGAAGGCTCCACCTCTCATCTCGGTCTTCTCCCCTCAGGGAAGAAGAGGAAACCGCTTCTCCTCGTCGCTCTAAACCATTTCATTCTATGGATGGCGGACCATCAGAGGTCTACGCCAGCAGCAGAGCTGCGGTTTTTTGTGCGGGGATGAACCCGCTTTGCTGTGTTTGCTGATTGCTCGCAACTTGCAGGAATTGCTGCTTATGGGAACGCAGGGATACGATGCTGGATGCTTGATGCTGATTGCTCGCAACTTGCTGGGTTTGCTGCTGATGGGACCGCATTGCTGGGATTGCTGCTGATGGGACTGCAGACAAAGTGGATGGCGCATTGCGTAATTTGCTGATAACTTGCAGATTTTCTGCTATTAAATTGGTGGTCTCAATTAAAAAGCGTATTTTTGCAGCAGATATTTGAACTATATAAGACTATATTATGATGTTAGGTATTAATGCTCCAAAGCCATTGGTTAAGGGTGAATTTGCTAAGGCTGTTCGTAAAGCTGTTCATGATTCGATGGTTGCAAAGGAAAATTGGAAGGAACCTGCAACAAAAGGTCCTTGGAAGGTTAAATTTATTGTGCGTTAGTTATCGATAGCGCTGTATCGGTACCATCGTATTCATATAAATGTATCGATATATGGTGGACTCCCACAAATTTCACAGAATTCACAGATTCTGAGTCTATAGCTGATATCTGGTTTTATTGAGTTTTTTATTGGAGAAATGGCGGAAGAAAAGGTATGCGAAATGAAAAAGTGCTCCAATTCTTTGTATATATAATGTTTTTTGTTTAGTTTTGCAGAAAAATTGATAGACCAATGAGATTAGAGATACAAAATATCAATAAAATCAAGGAAGCAGATATTGCCTTGAATGGATTGACTGTGATTGTGGGAGAGAATGATATGGGCAAGAGTACCATAGGTAGAGCATTCTTTTCTACCATCAAGGCGGTATCTAATATGAGAAGCTTGAGTAATGAAAGTTCTGCCAACAAAGCTTCTAAGCATATTGATTCTTTGTATAAGCACTTTTATGGGAAAAGAAGCATAGATGGTGCTATGGATTTGTTGCCTCGCTTCAAATCTGAGATGGAAAGAATATGTCTGGATGAAGCGGAACGAAATGCTTTTCTTGATTATCTGAATGCTAAAATCGAAGATATTGATTTGTCTCCTCGCCAAAAATCCTTGCTCAAGGAGGATATTGTGAATATTCGGATTTGCTTTGATCAGGTGAATAATCCTGCTGCTGTATTGAAAACGGAGTTGGCTTATCTCGTTGAATCTGAGTTTATGGGGCAGTTCTGTTCTTCTAAGTCTGAACTTACTTATGTTATGCTTGATACTGAAGAAGAGGGGAAGCTGTCGTTTAAGGCAAAGGATAATCAAGTGACAAACGTTTCCTTTTCTGAAAGAGGATTCTATGAGGATATCACTTATGTTGAGTCGCCACTGTACTTCCATCTTCTTGATAGCTTAAAATCTTCTGTTGCTTATCGGGAAATGAAGAGGACTTTGGGATATAAACCAATGGTTCCTGCCCACGTGAAAGACTTTGTTGACAAGGTTTTGAATTTCCAGAATTTTGATACTCAGCTAAGTTTGTTTGAGCCTCAATCGAAGGATTTTCATACAGCGGATATCATTCATGGTACGTTTGCATATGATAAGAGTTCACGTAGCATCGTATATCAAAAAGATGGTATGAAAATCAAGCCTATCAATGTGGCTTCTGGTATCAAAAGTTTTGGTGCCTTGCAGCTTCTGCTTGATGGTTATTGTATTTCCAATAATCGTCCTTTGATATGGGATGAACCTGAGAATCATCTGCATCCTCAGTGGCAAGTGGAGTTTGCTAAGGTTATCGTACAGATTGTTAATTCTGGTATTCCGGTGATGATCAGTACCCATAGTCCGTATTTCCTGCAAGCCGTGAGGTATTATTCTGCTATGTATAACATTGAGAAGTATGTGAACTACTACATGGCAGAGTGTGGTAATGATGATATGGTAACTATGAAAGAGGTTACTAATGACTTAAACCAGGTTTTTCTTACTTTGGCTGAGCCTTTGAATAAAATCATGAACGTGGATGAAGTAAGGGGAAGAATGAAATGAAAACTGCCAGTGAATTAATATCGTTTTTGGTGAAGGATAAGCATTTCTCTCTTTGTTCTGTCTGTGAGCTGCATAAGCCTTGTGCTACGACACCCAGGTGTTCTTGGGAGCCTGCTAAACGATTCGTGAATTTTGATGATGTAAAGACCGCCTACTGCAAGGAACATCAGGTGATTTCTTGTGCTTCGGTAGATGGATTGTCTGAAAAGAACGAAAAGCTATTGTTCGTTGAAATAAAGGGGTGGTTTGATTTTCTGCAGTATCAAAAGAAAAATGTAGAGAAAAAGATAGAAAAACAGGTGTCAGGCTATGATTTTGTCAAAAAGTTGAAAGATAGTATTGATATATGTAATGATTATGCATCCAACCCAAAATTTTGTAATGCTGATCATCTTGCGTATATTATTGTAACTGATATTGATATCAAAGAGCAACCTCTACAGACTTTGCAGGGTAACCTGATGGCTTTGGCGCAAACATCTTCTTCGCTTGAAGTGTTATGCAATAAATACATGTTGTCAAAAATTAGTTCTATAAAGGGGATTCATACATATTATAAACAATGTAAGGAGTTAGATTCATTTATAGATAATGGCCTTTAGGATTTCACATAAACGTTAGTACTCTGCCAAACGTAAAAACGAATATAATGGATAAAACAAAGTTAACAAGGGAAGAGGCTCTACGCCGCTGGAAGGCTTCTAAGGAAACCAAGCGTAAAATGATGGAGAAACTGGAGAACTTGGTTCGCAATAGTTGTCTGGAACGTACTGGTAAAGAACCGAATGGGGTAGAAGTATGGTAGTATCTTGAACATAATAGGGCTTTACTGTAGTTCCTTTCGGAGAATTGCAAGGAAAGGCAAATGGAGCTTTCCTGGGAGGAAAAGGCTGAGGTTATGGTGGAGTGGTATAAGAAGGTTTTCGAAAAACCACCAGTCCTCCCTTACCCTTAAGGGAGGGTCCACCTCTCATCTCGGTCTTCTTCAATAGTCTTTACGACCCCTTCGGTTCCCCTTGTAGGGGACAGAAACCTCAGGGAAGAAGAGGAAACCGCCCCACTCGGTGCTCAAACCGCTTCGCTATAAGGTTGGCGGACCATCAGAGGTCTACGCCATGCAGCGGAGCTGCGGTTTTTTGTGCGAGATGAACCGCAGGGACACGATGCAGGATGTTTGCTGCTTGCTCGATGCTGAAGGGATGCTTGCTCGATGCATGTTGCTTGCTGGAATTGCTGTTTGAGGGGACTGCAGACAAGATGGATGGCGCATTGCGTAATTTGCTGATACTGTCATCTTATTCTCCATAGTCCAATATCTCCATCATTTGTGATCTTTTCTTAATCGTCTGACTTCTTTTATCTCTGCATTGATTTCATCAAGAGACATTTCTATGTTGTTTTCTCTTGCCGTCTTGCACATGTTTTCAAAAGCTTCTATTGCCTCGTCTGTAACCTTGTCTTCTTTGCTTTCCTTTGCTTTGATGGCAAAAGGTATACTTCGTGTGCGGATTACCGCCTTGACAAATACATTGATTGCTGCATTTGCACTCATGCCAAACTGCTCACAGAGGCTGTCGAACATAGCTTTCTGTTGTGAGTCTATTCTGACTGTCATTGATGTCTGTGCCATAACGTTATCTGTTTTAATTAATATTGATTGCAAATATAGGGCGTTTTGATGTGAGTTGTATGACTTATGACTTCTTTTTATCAAAGTTTAACAGTAAACACTGAAGTTTCGCATGTGGTTTATGTACGGGCTTCTTGCCTTCAGGGCGTGCTGATTGCTCGCAACTTGCAGGAATTGCTGTTTGTGGGAACGCAGGGACACGATGCTGTTGTCCCTTAACTTCCCGAACGAGCGAAGGGAGTGATAACTTCTATGACTTCTTTAACAGCTATAACTTCTATAACTTAACTTCTGTAACAGAAAAGATGTAAAGGTATGATAGATTTATATTTTCGATTTATTCAATTTAGTTTGGGACTTTATGAGGGCACAGAGTTTCTTGATGGAACGGAACTGAAGGGGTTCGACTGGGGCGCTTTCTATGAGTTTGCTAAGGAACAGACTCTGATAGGGGTTGTGTTCGAAGGGGTTCAGAAACTGCCTAAGGAGACTGCGCCACATCTGCAATTGCTGATGAGCTGGTTTGCCTTCAGCAGAAAGATTCAGCAACGTAATGAGGTGCTGGACAGGGCTACTGTGGCGCTATACAATAAGGTGAGGGATGCGGGGTATTCTTGCTGTATTTTGAAAGGGCAGGGGAATGCCGTGATGTATCCTAATCCTTCGGCAAGGACGCCTGGCGATGTGGATATATGGGTGAATGCTGGGCGTGAGGAGATTCGGGCTCTCGCTCACTCGCTTGTGAAAAATACGAATGGACAGGTGGATGATGAGAGTTTCAACCATATTGGGCTTACCATCAATGGCGTGACCGTGGAACTGCATTCTACGCCTGGATTCATGGCTAACTTTGTTTTTAACAGGAGGCTGCAGAAGTGGCTAAGGAGGAATGTCAATGCTCAGTGTGGCAACATGGTGGAACTGGTGCATGGCGATGGTGCTGTTGCTGTTCCTACGCCTTCCTTTAATTGTGTTTATCAGCTTTATCATCTCTACCATCATTATTTCTATGAGGGTGTGGGATTGAGACAGGTGGTGGATTACTTCTTCGTGGTCAGAAAATGGAATGTGGATTGTGAAAAGTTAAGTTCCTTGCAGAGGGAGTTGAAGCTTCTTGGATTGTGGCGGTTTGCTGGGGCTGTGATGTTTGTTCTGCATCAGGTGATGGGGCTGCCGGAGGTGATGATGATTGCTCCGATGGATGCAAAGAGGGGACGGATGCTTCTTGATGATATCTTGAATGGTGGCAACTTCGGGCATTATGACAAGCGGATGGATTTGGGACATAATCTTAATAGATTGTGCCGGGATTTCAGGTTGTTGAGGTTTTATCCTGCGGAGGCTCTGAGTGAACCGGTGTTTAGAGTGTGGCATTGGTGCTGGAGAAAAAATAATTTATAATGTTCACAACGAACATTATAAATTATTTTTTCTTTTTTAATAAAGCTGGCTTTTCGAAAACCTACCCGTCCTTCCTTGAACCTTAAAAGATCTTCGAAAACCCACCAGTCCTCCCTTACCCTTAAGGGAGGGTCCACCTCTCATCTCGGTCTTCTCCCCTCAGGGAAGAAGAGGAAACCGCTCCTCCTCGTCGCTCTGAACCATTTCATTCTATGGTTGGCGGACCATCAGAGGTCTACGCCAGCAGCGGAGCTGCGGTTTGCGGGATGCGACCGCCTTGCTGAACTTATTGCTTGCTCGTACAGAAAGGCTGCTTGCTCGCTACTTGCTGAGAGGCTGCTGATACCCTGCAGAAGGGGGGCTTTAGCCGCCCTATTCCTGTAAATCTCGTTTGTTCAGAACAGCAGGAATGCTTCTCGAATTGCCTTTCCCTTCGGCCGGCGACCGTTGGTTCTTGATAAAAATTGCCTTTTCGTTCGGACGTTTAGACGGACTTGATGGATGGGAAGGGGATAAAAAAATCCGGGGCAGGGAAGCCTCGGATTTTTTTATGGTGATTCGGAAGGAGTTAGGGAAGGGATGAGATTCGATAACTCCTTGAGAATTGCGCGGATTATGCCTTGAAACTATCCAAGTCTTCTGCCTGGAAGTTCTGGATGTATGCGGAATGACCGAGGACTTCTTCCTCTGCCATGCGGACATATACGTTGGCACTCTTGGCAAACAGCTCGGGTGACTTGGTGGCATCGTCGAGGATGAGGAGAGACATCACGATGTCGCCAGTCATGTTGTAGAGACGGCGGGCCAGGAAGTCGTGAACTGCCTGGTCGTTGGCTTCCTTCACCTTGTTGATGGCTGCCTCGTAGAGGTCTGCCAACTTGGCTACACGGGCCTTCAATGCCTTCAGATCGTCACTGACCTCGCTCTCCAACATCTCCTTGATGATGCTGAGGTAGGTGCCGTTGGTGATGTAACGGATGGCTGCTACTACCTGCAACTGGGTGGTACCCTCGTAGATAGAGAAGATGCGGGCATCACGGAACAGGCGCTGGCACTTGTACTCCATGATGAAACCAGAACCACCGTGGATGCTGATGGCATCGTATGCATTCTGGTTGGCATACTCTGAGTTCATACCCTTAGCCAATGGTGTGAATGCATCAGCCAAGCGGGTGTATTTCTTCATCTCCTGACGCTCCTCTGGAGTGAGCTTAGTGTCGCGGGCGATGTCTTCCAAAGCCTTGTAGATATCTACGTAGCGAGCGCAGCAGTAGAGGAGTGAACGGCCTGCATCCAACTTAGCCTTCATTCTTGAAAGCATGTCGTAAACGGCTGGGAAGTTGATGATCTTCTCACCAAACTGAGCACGCTCCTTGGCATAAGCCAAGCCCTCGTTGTAAGCCTCCTGCTCAACACCTACACTCTGAGCTGCAATACCCAGACGGGCACCGTTCATCAGAGCCATCACGTACTTAATCAAACCGAGACGGGTGTTACCGCAAAGCTCTGCCTTGGCATTCTTGTAAACCAACTCGCAGGTTGGAGAACCGTGAATACCCAACTTGTGCTCGATGTGACGAACAGTTACGCCACCATCACGCTTGTCGTAGATGAACATAGAAAGACCACGACCGTCCTTGGTGCCTTCCTCTGAACGAGCCAGAACCAGGTGGATGTCTGAGTCACCATTGGTGATGAAACGCTTCACACCGTTCAGACGCCATGTGCCGTCCTCATCCTGTGTAGCCTTCAACATTACGCGCTGCAAGTCAGAACCAGCATCAGGCTCTGTCAAGTCCATACTCATGGTCTCGCCTGCGCAGATGCGAGGGATGTACTTCTGGCGCTGCTCCTCAGAACCGAACTCATAGAGTGTATCGATACAGCTCTGGAGCGACCAGATGTTCTGGAAACCGGCATCGGCAGCAGCAATGATTTCAGAAGCCATAGAGAAGATGGCGTTAGGCAGGTTCAAACCGCCGTAACGACGAGGCATTGACAAGCCCCAGAGGCCAGCCTTGCGGGTAGCATCGAGGTTCTCGAATGTCTTGCTGGCATAGATCATGCGACCATTCTCCAAGTGTGGACCTTCGAGGTCAACATCCTCAGAGTTTGGTTCGATGATGTTAGCAGCTACATCGCCGGTAATATCCAGCAATCGCTTGTAGTTCTCGATGGCATCCTCGTAGTTGACAGGAGCATCTTCAAACTGGTCTTTTTCTACATAATTTCTTTCCTTCAAGTCCACAACACGCTTCATGAGCGGATGGTTCAAGTGGAACTCTATTTCAGGATGGTCTGTATAATAATTAGCCATTTTGCTTTTCTTATTTAAATAATGTGTAATGCAGATTACTTAGAATTCTGCTTGTAGTACTTGATGAGCTTAGGAACCACATCCTCAACATTGCCGTTGATAACGTAGTCGGCAATCTTGTTGATTGGAGCATCAGGATCGTTGTTTACAGAGATGATGATGCCTGAATCCTGCATACCGGCAATGTGCTGAATCTGACCAGAGATTCCGCAAGCGATATATACCTTAGGATGAACGGTAACACCAGTCTGACCAATCTGACGGTCGTGATCTACCCAGCCTGCATCTACGGCAGCACGGGAAGCACCTACCTCGCCATGGAGGAGATGAGCCAACTCGAAGAGCTGGTCGAAGCCTTCCTTGCTTCCTACGCCATAACCGCCGGCTACAACGATGGCAGAACCCTTCAGGTTGTGCTTGGCAGCCTCTACATGGTGGTCGAGTACCTTTACGACGAAGTCCTCGGCAGGTACATACTTGCTTACCTCTGGGTAAACAACTTCTTTCTTGCACTCACCCTCGTAGATGCTCTTCTGCATCACACCTGAGCGTACGGTCGCCATCTGTGGACGATGCTCTGGGTTGACGATGGTTGCCACGATGTTGCCACCGAAGGCTGGACGAATCTGATAGAGCAAACCGTCGTAGTGCTTGCCGCTCTTCTTGTCGTCATATTCGCCAATCTCGAGCTCGGTACAGTCGGCTGTCAAACCGCTGGTCAGAGAAGAAGAGACACGAGGACCGAGGTCGCGACCGATAACGGTGGCACCCATAAGGGCTATCTGTGGATTCTCCTCCTTGAAGAGGTTGACGAGGATGTCGGTATGAGGAGCTGAGGTGTATGGGAACAATCCCTCGGCATCGAAAACAAATAACTTATCTACACCATAGGGCAGGATCTGGTCTTCCACCTTTCCCTTGATGCCTGTGCCAGCCACAATGGCATGGAGCTCCACGCCCTGCTGGTTGGCGAGCTTACGACCCTTGGTAAGCAATTCTTGAGATACTTCGGCTACGGTTGTGCCTTCTACCTCGCAATATACAAATACGTTGTTCATAAATTTTTGCAAAATTATCCGATAATACTTTCGTTCAACAATTCCTTCATCAAGTTGTCGATGTCCTCATCGCTGCTTGTCAAGGTCTTGCTCTCCTTAGCCTGGAACACGATGTTCTTTACTGCCTTCACCTTGGTAGGTGAACCGCTCAGACCACACTGTGAAGGATCGCCGTCAACATCGGCTACGCTCCACTGGTTGAGAGTGAGGTAAGGACGCTCCTCATAGAGGTTGGTCCAAGGCTCATCTCCCTTGCGCTCCATAGGGCAAGATGCGTATTTGTATTTCATTACGAGCTTCACGTTGCATGGGCGACATGGAGCTGCACTGCCGTTTACGGTTATCACGAGTGGCAATGGGGCCTCTACGGTCTCGACACCTCCATCGATGAGGCGACGGACTGTTGCCTTGCCGTCTTCCACCTTCAGAATCTCCTCGGCGTAGGTGACCTGGTTCAAGCCCAACTTCTGAGCTACCTGTGGACCTACCTGTGCGGTATCACCATCGATAGCCTGGCGACCACCGATCACGATGTCGACATCGCCTATCTTCTTGATGGCGGTGGCAAGGGCATAGGATGTGGCCAATGTGTCGGCACCGGCGAAGAGGCGGTCGGTAAGCAGCCAACCTGTATCTGCACCACGGTAAAGACCCTGGCGAATTACCTCACCGGCACGTGGAGGACCCATTGTAAGAATACCAACTGTGGAACCTGGATTCTGCTCTTTCAATCGAAGAGCCTGCTCCAATGCGTTCAAATCTTCAGGATTGAAGATGGCGGGAAGGGCTGCGCGGTTGACTGTGCCTTCGGCTGTCATCGCATCCTTACCCACATTTCTTGTGTCTGGTACTTGCTTGGCAAGTACTACAATTTTTAAACTCATATTAATAAAATGGTTATTGTTATTATTTCTAAGTTTGTTAGTGTTTCGTAAGGAACACAGCCGCAAAAGTAGCATTTTTTTGTGTATTACACAAATAAATCGGCATTTTTTTGGAAAAGAAGGGGGTTAGAGGGGAGTTAAGAGGAGTTAGAGGGGAGTTGAATTAGAGGGGAAGTTAGAATAGTTAGCACGCCCTGAAGGGGCAGAAGCTCTTAGCCCAGGGCATCGCCCTGGGTTGTTATGGGCGTTAGCCTACGCCCTGTAAGGGCAAAAGCTTTAATTTTTGTTGCAACTATATTACAGTCTGTGGGTTGTGAGCCTATTTCATGATTGTCATTGTTTTGTAACGTCAGTGTCGTATGAAAGTAACTTTTTTTATTTAACTTTGCAGCCGAGAAAAATCAGCAAATAAAATAATATAATGAATAAGAAAACGACCACCATGCTGTTGCTGCTCTCGCTACTTGCGATGACAGCCCAAGCACAGAAGGATGACAATGGCGAAGAAGTGAAAGTGGACAGAATGCCTAAAATTCACGGTACTATTCGCTCGAAGTATGAATACCAAACCGAGGAGGGAGAGGGACGCTTTGAGGTTCGCACAGCCCGTGTCAGTGTGTCAGGAAATGTGACCAAGGAGGTGAGCTACAAGGCTGAGATTGACCTCTGCGATGAGGGAAAGATCAAGATGCTTGATGCCTACACACGCATCAAGCCCTGGAGCACCCTGCAGTTTACCATCGGTCAGGAGCGAGTGCCCTTCACCATTGATGCTCACCGTTCGCCCCATCAGCAGTATTTTGCCAACCGCTCGTTTATCGCCAAGCAGGTGGGCAATGTGCGTGACGTGGGTGCCGAGGTGGGTTACACCTGGAATGTAGGTTTCCCCATCGTGGTGAATGCCGGTGTGTTCAACGGCTCAGGTCTTACCAATCAGAAGGACTACTGGACCAAGGGTGTCAACTATTCTGCCAAGGCACAGTTTCTCTTCCCCAATGTCAACCTGGTGCTGAGTACTCAGAAGATCAAGCCTTCTGACGTGACTGTGAATATGTATGATGCAGGTGTTACCTTCCACTATGGTGGTTTCATCGCCGAGGTGGAGTATCTCTACAAGCATTATTCTCATAATGCCTTCCACGATGTGCATGCCTTCGATGGTTTTGCCTGCTATGACATCCCTGTTCGCACACGACTGATCAAGAAGGTTTCGCCCTTGGTGCGTTATGATTTCATGAGCGATCACAGCGACGGCTCCCGTTACAATGCGACAGACGATGATCTGGGTGAGTTGATCATCAACGACTATAAGCGCCATCGTGTCACCGGTGGTGTTACGTTGAGTCTGTCGAAGCCATTTATCTCCGATATCCGCATCAACTATGAGAAGTATTTCTATCGTGAGGGCGGTATTGCCAAACCTTCGGAGAAAGACAAGATAGTAGTTGAGTTTATGACTCGTTTTTAGTAAATATGTGTTTTTCTGGTTAATACGAAAATGTGCGTGTGCTTGTCCGTTGATGGTTGAGCACACGTTTTTTGTTCGGGTAAGTGATGCTTTTTGAAAGGAAAAATTTGGGAGATAGAAAAGAATGTAGTACTTTTGTTGAGGGAAAGGATAGGGAATTATTTTGTGGGAGTTGATGGAGGTAAGGAAGGTAATACTTCTGTATCAAGTAAAAAAGAGATTACGAAAATGAAAGAAAACAACAAGATAGCGGGTTCTGTTAAGGCCATAGCCTTTGATGCCGACGATACGTTGTGGGCATTGCAGAACTATTTTGAAGACGTAGAGGACGAATACTGTGACTTGCTTTCAGACTATGGAAGCAAGGAGGAGATATCTGCTTCGCTCTTCGAGACAGAGAGCGGTAATATGGAAGACCTGGGATATGGTGTGAAAGCCTTTACCATCTCGCTGGTGGAGAATGCCGTGAAGGTGAGTCAGGGCGAGGTGTCTGCCAAGCTGATAGGGCGAATCGTGGAGCTGGGCAAGACCTTGCTGAGGCTCGATGCTCGTCCTTTGGAGGGCGTGGAGGAGACGCTGGCAAGGCTCAGACAGACGCGTCATTACAAGCTTGCGGTATTCACCAAGGGTGAGTTGCAAGACCAGGAGAACAAGCTGTGGCGTTCGGGATTGCAACGTTACTTTGACGTGGTGAGCATCGTGAGCGACAAGACGCCCGAGGCTTATCGAAGACTCTGCCGTGAGTTGGAGGTAAAGCCCGAAGAGTTGGTTATGGTGGGCAACAGTTTCAAGAGCGACATTGTGCCTGCGTTGAAGATAGGTGCCTCGGCTGTTCATATACCTTTCCATACAACATGGGCGCATGAAAAAACGGAGGAGTTCGCTCACGAACGCCTCCGTCGTATTTCCCGTTTCGAGGAAATCATGGATATCTTGTAAGAAGTTTTTAGTCTCGGTGAATCACGGTGCCACTGGCCTGATGGGTGGCGAGAACCAACACCTCGGCTATTTGAACATGCTCGGGAGCACAGGCGGCATAGAATGCCACGTCGGCAATGTCATCGCCTGTCAATGGCTCTATGCCACGGTAAACATTGTCGGCACGCTGGGTGTCGCCATGGAAACGGATGTTGGAGAAATTGGTCTCCACCAGTCCCGGCTTGATGTTGGTAACGCGAACGCGGGTATGAGCCACGTCGATGCGCAGACCATCGGTGATGGCTTTTACAGCACTCTTGGTGGCACAATACACATTTCCGCCCGCATAGGCAGCATCTCCAGCCACACTTCCGATGTTGATGACATGACCACGATTGCGTTCCACCATGCCGGGAACGATGAGTCGGGTCATGGTGAGCAGACCTTTAATGTTGGTATCTATCATCTGGTCCCAGTCGTCGAAGTCGCCTTCGTACTCTGGTTCCAGACCACGTGCCAGTCCTGCATTATTGATCAGGACATCGATGTTGCGCCATGTCTCAGGAATATAGTCAACAGCCTTGCGAGCCGCCTCTCTGTTGCGCACGTCGAAAGCCAGTGCCAGCACTTGGACGCCTTCCTCTTCGAGTTCCTGTTTCAGAATTTCCAACTTGCCTGTGTTGCGGCCTGTGATGATGAGGTTGTAGCCTCCTTGTGCGAATCTTCGGGCGCATCCTTCGCCAATACCGCTTGTGGCGCCTGTGATAAGAGCTATTTTTCTTGCCATGATTATTATGTTTTTTGGTTTAATGTTTTTAACTACAATATCAGGATTCTCACTTCGGCATTGCCCATTTTCTCAATCTCGTTCATCGGCCGGCGGAAGTAAACACTCTGCAGGGCTTTGTTGATGATGCCATGACCAACGGCAAGAATGGTCTTGCCGGGATAGGTGACGCGAAGCCAGGTGATGAAGTTTTGAGCCCTCGACTTCATGCTTTCTATCGACTCGATATCGTCGGGCCAGTCTTTGGGGTCTTGGGGCAGGGAAGGGATAAACTTGCCAGTGAAACTTCCCCAGTCGCGTTCGCGCAGCAGAGGAGTGGTAATCACCTCGGCATGATGGGGACGGGCTATGATCTCGCAAGTCTGAAAGCTGCGCTTCAGGTCGCTCGATACGAATACGTCGATGGGATGGTCGGCCATGCGGGCTGCCACTTCTTCAGCCTGGGCAATACCTTTGTCATTGAGTTCGCCTGGTGTCTGTCCCTGCATGATGTGGGCTGCATTGTCGACAGTCTCGCCGTGACGAACCAAGTATAATGTTGTTGTCATGTAGATATCTATAGTTTTTGCTTACAAAAGTACTAAAAAAAATAGATTTACCTATCTATTAAACTGTTTTTTCCTTCGTTTTTCCGAAAAAAGTAGTAACTTTGCATCATTATATAGATAAATAAGGTAGTGATTGTAGTCGATAAGTCGAAAGCATTACCAAAAATAACAGTCAGAATGATGCATAGATACAAAACTCTCATACTCCTCGTCTTTGCCGTTGTCCTGCTTGCCTCCTGCAAGAAAGGACCACGCCCTAATATCAACCTGCCCATCAGTACGGCGAAGCCTGCCAAGGGCGACCATGCCATCTACGGACTTGCCTGCATGGGATGTACCGACAGTGTGGTGGTGCTCTTGCCCAACAGCGGCGGAGACCCTGTGCGCTACAATATATTGGAGGCGACAAGGAAGCACCAGGTGTTTGGCGATATAGAGATAGGCGACTGGATATGTGTGTTGCCGGTAGAGGGAGAGAAGAACCGTGCCAGAATGGTGGTGGATCTCGACAAGCTGAAGGCTACATGGACCTATCAGGTGATGCCCCATCTGCGTGACCTGAGTCATCTGTCACGCCGTCAGCAGGCACGCATCCTTGCCAATATGCCCGACAGCATCGTGGAAAACTATATGGTGCCACGCGAATATGGTTTCACACTCAAGCGGATGGGCGAGGCCCGATCGGTGGGCTTTGTCATGCAGAACAGTTCGGTGGAGGATGACAGTCCGGTGGAATATCCCGAAGTGCCACAGTATACAGAGTGGCATGCCTACAATGGCAAGTTGCTGCTTGTGAGGGGACGTTTCGAGATGCAGGGAGTCGTCTTCAACGAGAAGACTTCCATAGACACCCTCTCATTCGTCTATATGAAGAAAGACTCGCTGGTGCTCAGCGACTCGCAAGGCAAGACATACACTTATCACCGCAAGGCCAATGCCCATGATGTGAATGCCGCAGCTCGTGCCGCAGCACAGAAGCAGGCCAACAGAATGAAACAGGAACTGAAATAAAATGATAGACAAACCGACCATAGCCCGAATCATGGACGCCACCAACATCGTTGACGTGGTGTCGGAGTTCGTGTCGCTCAAAAAACGCGGCGTGAACTATATCGGTTTGTGCCCTTTCCATAATGATTCGCATCCTTCCTTCTCTGTCTCGCCCGCACGCGGCATCTGCCATTGTTTCACCTGTGGAAAGGGAGGCAACGCCATCAACTTCCTGATGGAGCTGGAACAGATGACCTATCCCGATGCGCTGCGCTGGTTGGCCAACAAATATCACATCGAGATCAAGGAGCGGGAACTGACAAGCGAGGAGAAGGAGAAGGAGAGCGAGCGGGAGTCGATGTTCATCGTCAACGAATGGGCATCGAAATACTTCGAGGACATCCTGCAGAACGATGTGGACGGACGAGCCATCGGTATGCAGTACTTCCGCAGCCGTGGATTCCGTGATGACATCATCCGCAAGTTCAGGCTGGGGTTTGATCCCAACAGCAGGACGGCCTTGTATGACGAGGCTATCAAGAAAGGCTATAACCCCAAGTATCTGGTGGCAACGGGCCTCTGCTTCAAGGTGGACAAGGACGAGGCATCCAACAAGAGCGGAGAAGACAAGTATCTCGACCGATTCTCGGGACGAGCCATCTTCCCCTGGTTCAGCGTGAGCGGCAAGGTGGTGGCTTTCGGAGGTCGTGTGCTCGACAGCCGTACGAAAGGAGTCAACCAGAAGTATGTCAACTCGCCCGACAGCGATATCTATCATAAAGAACGGGAGCTCTATGGACTCTATCAGGCCAAGAAAGCCATTGCCAAGGAAAACTGTGTGTACATGGTGGAGGGCTACACCGACGTCATCTCCATGCACCAATGCGGTATAGAGAATGTGGTGGCCAACTCGGGAACGGCACTCAGTGTGCACCAGATAAGGCTCCTGCACCGTTTCACCAACAATATCGTGTTGCTCTATGATGGCGATGCGGCAGGTGTGCATGCTGCCCTGAGAGGTACCGACATGCTCCTGGAGGAAGAGATGAACGTGAAGGTGCTCCTGCTGCCCGACGGCAATGACCCCGACAGTTTTGCACGCAGTCATACGGCGAGCGACTTCAGAAAGTATATCGAGGAAAACCAGACAGACTTTATACAATTCAAGACCCATCTGATGCTCAAGGGCGTTACCGACCCAGTGAAGCGAAGCGAGGCCATCAACTCGATCGTGGAGAGCATCTCGAAGATAAAGAACCAGATAACGCGTGCCTCCTACATCACCGACTGCTCGCACCGATTGGGCGTGAGCGAGGCCATCATCGTGAATGCGCTCAACAACTTTGTGCGCAACGGTCTCAGCGAACAGGTGAAGGAAGAAAGACGGGCGGCAGGTCTGCGCGACCAGGTGGTGCAGCAGGCGGCGCAGACGGGACAGCAGATGGGAGGAACGACTCCCGAGGCCAAACTGCGCGAGGTGGAAGACCTCATCATACAGATTGTGATTCATCATGGCGAGGAACTCATCACCGTGAAAGACTCTGAGCAGCAGGATGTGGAGTTGCCCGTGGCACAATACATCATGCTCGATATGCAGGGCGATGGTTTCGAGTTTCACAACCCTATATATAATAAGGTATTGCACGAGGCCGTGGAACATATAGGTGACGAGGACTTCAAGGCAGAGACCTACTTTGCCAATCATCCCGACCCTGCCGTGAGTCGGCTGGCGGGCATGATGACGGGCGAACAGGAGGTGTCGACAGCCAGCCTGCAACTCAAGTTGAACCCCGAAAAGCTCAGGCAGATGGTGTTTAAGGACATGCTGAGTTTCCGTACTCATTACATCGCCCAGCGCCTGGTAGAGGTGAGACAGCAGTTCGTGCAGAACCCCAACAACATGGAACTGATAGCTGAGTTCACCAAGTTGAAGCAGATGAACAGTCTGCTGGCGGCACAAGCCAACTTCATCTTTAACTAACGATGATGTGAAGTGCAGAAAGGGAAGTTGACTTCTATAACTTCCGTACATGTGAAACTTCAATGATATGATATATTTCCACTGGATATATTTATTAGTATATGCGCTGCTTACCATCCCCACCGTCGTGGCGGTACTGATGGACAATAAACAGCCGGCGAAGACCATAGCCTGGATTATGGTGCTGCTCTTTATGCCCTTTCTCGGCATCGTGCTCTATGTGTTCTTCGGGCAGGACATCCGTAAGCAGCGACTCATCAGCAACCGTTCCATGGACCAGCTCACCAAGCGCTCGATGCTGGAGTTTGCTGAGCAGGAGAACCTGCATCTGCCTGCCGACAGCCAGCCCCTGATGCGCCTCTTTGCCAACCAGAACTGGGCGCTCCCTTTCAAAGACAATCAGGTGGAAATTTATACCGATGGCTATGGTTTCGTGTTCAGTCTGCTGCAAGCCATCGGCAGGGCGGAGAAGCACATCCATATAGATACCTATATCATAGAGGACGACCCCTTGGGAAATCTGATAGCCGATGCTTTGGCAGACAAGGCCAGACAGGGTGTGGAGGTACGTCTGATATATGATGATGTGGGCTGTTGGCGCGTCAGCGATTCCTTCTTTGAGCGTATGCGCGATGCCGGGATAGATGTTCATGCCTTTATGCCGGTACGGTTTCCTGCCTTTACCAGCAAGGTGAACTATCGCAACCACCGCAAGTTGTGTGTGGTAGACGGCAAGGTGGGATTCATAGGAGGTATGAACTTGGCCCTTCGCTATGTGAAGGGAAGAGGTGGAAGAGTCTGGCGCGACACGCATCTGTGCATAGAGGGAGGTGGCGTTTATGCCATACAGAGAGCATTCTTAGTAGACTGGTATTTCGTAGACCGCACGCTCATCACCGACCGACGTTACTATCCTCCTGTCGATGCGGCTATCCGCAACAACTGTCTGGTGCAGGTGGTGACCAGCAGTCCTATCAGTCCGTGGCCCGACATCATGCAGGGATATGTGCGCATCCTGTTGCAGGCGCAGCACTATGTGTATCTCGAAACTCCTTATTTTCTTCCTACCGAACCCGTGCTCTTTGCCATGCGAACGGCGGCTTTGGCTGGCGTGGATGTCAGACTCATGGTGCCTCGTCACAGCGATGCACGACTGGTGGAGTGGGCTTCGCGGTCATACATGATGGAAGCCATAGAGGCAGGAGTGAAAGTGTACTTGTATGAGGCGGGATTCAACCACAGCAAGCTGTTGGTGAGCGATGACAAGATATGCTCGTGTGGAAGTACGAATGTCGACTTCCGCAGTTTTGAGAACAACTTTGAGGCCAATGCCTTCTTCTTCGACACAGACATGGCCTTGCGAATCAAGAACATTTTTCTGGAAGATGAGGCGCACTGTCAGTTGACCGATGATGTGACTTATTACATCAAGCGTCCCTTCCTGAAGCGCCTCTTCGAGTCGACAGTAAGGCTCTTGTCACCACTGCTTTAGATGATTATCTGAAGATAGAGAAGTTGACACTGCCATAGCTTCTGTGTTCCAGGAAGCGGGGATGGTCGGAGAAGTCGTAGTTCTTGCCATGTTCGAAGACGAAGATGCCTCCCTCGTTGAGCAGGTCGCCTTCGAGGATGAGCCGGGGTATCTCGGGCAGTTCCTTGAGTGCATAAGGCGGGTCGGCAAAGATGAAGTCGAACTTCTGATGACAGCTCTTCAGGAAGCGGAACACGTCGCCACGGATGAGCAGGTCGCTCTCATCGCCCAACTTCTTGAAGCACTGGCGTATGAAGTTGGCATGGTCTCTGTCGGCCTCGACGCTTACCACCCGGCTACAGCCTCGTGAAACCAGTTCGAGCGAAATGCTGCCTGTGCCTGCGAAGAGGTCGAGGGCGACAGCATCCTCAAAGTCGATGTATCCTTGCAGTACATTGAAGATATTCTCTTTGGCAAAATCGGTGGTAGGGCGTGCCTTGAAGGTACGTGGAATATCAAAATGTCTTCCTTTATATTGTCCTGTTATGATGCGCATTCTTTTGTTGAGTGTGATGTTGGTTGATGTATGGTTTGAGTGAGGCCATCCCGCAGGGAGGGCTTTCCTACTTGCTGAGGTAGAGCGCCTGCAGATCGAAAGGTATGTTCTTGATTTCGGTAAGCGGTGCCCGGTTGAATTCGGCAGCAGGGTTGAGAAGGTAAGTCTTCTGAATGTAGAGCTTGGTGTTGTGGATGAACCAGTCCTTGTCCGGCACATCGCCCACAACGTGCAGCTCGTCTTTCTTCTGGTCCATACCGAGCAGTTTCCATACATATAGGATGAAGTAGATGGCGTCCTTGGCATGTGTGGTGGCATAGGAGTTGAAGAACTTGAAGCGGTTCTTGTCGAAGCAGAAGATGTCGAGTTTGCCGTCGTGGAAATAGGCGAACAGCTTCTTCTGTATGCCCACGAAGCTGCGCTGGTGCAGATGGTTCCATACGGGTTGCAGCACAGGAGTGAAGCGCACGTCGGCAAAGTTGTCCTCCATCACCGTTCTCAAGTCTTTGTTGAGAGGGAAGAGCGCCACGGCGTTGAGCTGAGGCTGTACTCTGTGCATGATGATGTCGCTCTCGTGCTCCTCGAAGCTGTACTGATAAAAAGTATCTTTCTGTTTCTCGTCGAACTCGTCGACAGGGACGAGCAAGACAGGGGTGTCGATGAAGAGGCGTGCCTTTCTGTAACCACGCAACAGCAGTTCGCTTTCCTTGAAAGCCTGTCTTAGGTTGGCTGCCATTGATACGCCACTCTTCATGGCATAGGGCTCGTATGTCACTTGGCGTTCGCCTTCTGCTACCGAGAAGCTGAGGCTGTTCTTGCCGGCACGGATGGTGAGCCGTGTCTGCAGAAGTTTCGTTGTGTTGTTGTTACCAGTTGCCTGCATTGTCGTTGTTTGTTGTGATGTCTCCAATTTTTAGTCCTGGGAACCTTCCTTCCATGTTGGCATTGTCAGTTTCCTGCTGTATGGCATCTTCGTTGAGGCCATCCAAGTATTCCTCGTAGGTGGCTCCACATTCCATGAGCGGTATCTGTTTGCCGTTCTTGGTCACGATGGTGGTTGCCGAGAGCGAGAATCTCTTGTTGTCAGAGAAGGGAATGTACTGCATTTCCCTGTCGAGCCATTTCCCCTTGATAAGCGTGGCGAAGTCGCCGGTGTAGGTTCCGTGCCGCCTCTTGTAGTTCTCCTCGGCAGTTCTTATCTTCATGAGCCTTTGCTTGACGGTTGTCTCCCTTTGTTCCTTTTCCTTCTGGAAGTGGATGGGTTGCCATACACTCAGCAGGCAGAGCGTCAAAACCACGAGCACACAGGCTGCCAGGATAGAATTGTTGCTTATTTTCTTTCTCATTTCAAAAAGTATTGTTACTTTTGCATGGTGCAAAGATACAATTTTTTTTTGAGTTATGGTCATCGAATCCCTAAAATATAAGATATTGCAACAGTTTGGCTTTGCTCCTACGCAGGAGCAGGGGCAGGCACTCGATACTTTTGTCAGTTTTCTGACCGACCGCGACCCTCAGGCAGTGATGATATTGCGAGGCAGTGCCGGTACGGGAAAGACCTCGCTTTCGGGAGCCATCGTGCGTACCCTGCTGCAGATACGCCAGAAGGTGATGCTCCTTGCCCCTACGGGCAGGGCTGCCAAGGTGTTCTCGCTGGGCAGTGGGGCTCCTGCCTATACCATCCATCGCCGCATCTACAGAGAGAAGGCTTTTGCCGGTGTTGACGGTCAGTTCAGTCTGAACGACAATCTTTACACCGACACGCTCTTCATGGTGGACGAGGCTTCGATGATAGCCAATATGGGGCTGGGGGGAACAACTTTCGGCAGTGGATGTCTGCTCGACGACCTGGTGAAGTTTGTGTATCAGGGACATAACGACCGCCTGTTGCTCATCGGCGACAAGGCACAGTTGCCCCCTGTGGGCGAGGAGGAGTCGCCTGCCCTCAGCGCATCGGTGATGGAGGGATACGGTCTGAAGGTTTACGAGTGCGACCTCAATGAGGTGTTGCGACAAAGTCAGTCGTCGGGCATCCTCTATAATGCCACCCTCATCAGACAGATGATAACCCATGATGCTGTGACAGGACTTCCGCTGATACGCTTCAAGGGCTTTGCCGATATCGTGATGATGCCGGGAGCAGAGCTGGTGGAGAGTCTTGGCGACAGTTATCATCATGTGGGGATGGACGAGACGATGGTCATCACCCGAAGCAACAAGCGCGCCAATATATATAATAATGGTATCAGGAACATGGTGCTCGACCGTGAGGAGGAACTCTCGTCGGGCGATATGCTCATGATCGTGAAGAACAACTACTTCTGGACGGAGAAGGAGAAGAAGGAGAGCGGGGAGGGAAGTGCCGGCGCTGTTCCTGCCTTTCTTGCCAATGGCGACAGGGCTAAGGTGTTGAGGGTGAGCAACTATATCGAGCTGTATGGGTTCCGCTTTGCCACATTGCTGTTGCAGTTGCCCGACTATGATGATTACGAGATGCAGGTGACGGGTATGCTCGACACCTTGCAGAGCGAGGCACCGGCCCTTACCCACGAGCAGCAGGAGGAGCTCTTCAGGCAAGTGGAGGAAGACTATCAGCACTTTGTGCCATTGAAGGCCGACCGCATGAAGTCTATTCGCCAGGATGCTTATTTCAATGCCCTGCAAATCAAGTACGCCTATGCCGTGACCTGCCATAAGGCACAGGGCGGACAATGGGCGCATGTATATGTGGACCAGGGATATATGACCGACGATATGCTTACTCCCGACTATATTCACTGGCTCTATACAGCCTTCACGCGTGCCACTGACAAGCTGTTTCTGGTCAACTGGCCCAAGGAGCAAACCTGCGAACCAGCAGACCTGTAGGCGAATAAAGTAGATTTTCGGGCTTAAAAACTTGATTATTTGCATAAAAAGTCGTACTTTTGCAGCATTATAGATATGTACTGTGTTTTTTTAAAAACCGAAACTTAAATAAAAGAAATAAATGGAACAGAAGAAAGTAGCCCTTATCACGGGTATCACAGGCCAGGACGGTTCTTACCTGGCAGAGTTGTTGTTGGAGAAAGGTTATGATGTTCATGGCACGATCCGCCGTTCGTCAGTCGACTATCGTGAGCGTATCGCCCACTTGGAAGGCAAGCCCAACTTCCATCTTCACTATGCCGATCTCGGCGACTCTATGAGTATCATCCAGGTGATGAACAAGGTGAAACCTACCGAGGTTTACAATCTGGCTGCTCAGAGCCACGTACAGGTAAGCTTCGACTCTCCTGAGTTTACTGCCGATGTAGATGCCACAGGTGTGCTCCGCATCCTTGAGGCCATCCGCCAGTGCGGACTGACAGATACCTGCCGCATGTATCAGGCTTCCACTTCCGAGCTCTATGGCAAGGTGGAGGAGGTTCCTCAGAATGAGAATACACCATTCCACCCATATTCCCCATACGCTGTTGCCAAGCAGTATGGTTTCTGGATTGTGAAGGAGTATCGTGAGGCTTACAATATGTTCTGCTGTTCGGGTATCCTCTTCAATCATGAGAGTGAGCGCCGTGGCGAGACTTTCGTGACACGTAAGATCACTCTTGCCGCAGCCCGCATCAAGCAGGGTAAGCAGGAGAAACTCTATCTTGGCAACCTCGATTCATTGCGCGACTGGGGTTATGCCAAGGACTATGTGGAGTGTATGTGGCTCATCCTCCAGGCAGAGAAGCCTGAGGACTTCGTCATTGCCACCGGCAAGCAGCACTCTGTTCGTGAGTTCGCCCAGTTGGCTTTCCATTATGTAGGTATCGAGCTGAAGTGGGAAGGCAAGGAAGAGAACGAGAAGGGTATCTGCGTGGAAGGTCCTGAGGAGTTGATCGGCAAGACGCTCGTCGAGGTGTCTCCCGATTTCTACCGTCCTACCGATGTTGTCAATCTTTGGGGCGATCCTACCAAGGCAAAGGCCAAGCTCAACTGGAATCCCAACACCACTTCTTTCGAAGACCTTGTCAAGATCATGGTAGAGAGCGATATGGCCAAGGTTGCCGCCGAGGATGCCGGCCAGAAGGTTCGTTGCAACCTGGCTGAGTACTTGGAGAAGGGTATCGTGAAATAATCAAGAGTTTTATTTTTCAAGAATTAGAGAATTACAGAGTTCTATTTGGTGTCTCTTTTTGAAGATAAATAACTGAAGTTTCGCAAGTGGTTTAAGTACGGGCTGAAGGCCCAAAAGCTCCTAGCCCAGGGCATCGCCCTGGGTATAATAGCAATCAGCAAGGCGCCCTGTAAGGGCAAAAGCTTTATGTATTGCCTGGAGTTTTAAAGCTTTTGCCCTTACAGGGCGACAGGTTTGCGCCCAAAATAACCCAGGGCGCTGCCCTGGGCTAAGAGCTTCTGCCCCTTCAGGGCGTGTGGGGCACAAAACTTGCGAAACTTGAATAAATAAGAATTTTCTTTGTTAATGCAGGTTTAAATATGGATATTTGTATATCTCTAATTCCTGTAATTCTTGACTAAATAAAAAATAGAGATAAGAAAATTCTTGATAAAAATAGAAATATGTCATTAAGCAAAGATTCTAAGATTTATATTGCAGGACACCACGGACTGGTGGGTTCCGCAATCTGGAACAACCTCGAGAAGAGAGGTTATCACAATCTTGTAGGCCGTTCGCACAAGGAACTCGACCTGACAGACCAGTATGCCGTACAGAAGTTCTTCGATGAGGAGAAGCCCGATGCAGTGGTCTTGGCAGCAGCCTTCGTGGGAGGTATCATGGCCAACTCGCTCTATCGTGCCGACTTCATCATGCAGAACATGAAGATGCAGTGCAATGTGATCAGCAATGCCTATTCGCACGGCGTGAAGAAGCTGCTCTTCCTGGGTTCTACCTGCATCTATCCCAAGGATGCACCACAGCCCATGAAGGAAGACGTGCTCCTCACCTCGCCACTCGAGTATACCAACGAGGAATATGCCATTGCCAAGATAGCAGGTCTGAAGATGTGCGAGAGCTACAACCTGCAGTATGGCACCAACTATATCGCCGTGATGCCTACCAACCTCTATGGTCCCAATGACAACTTCCACTTGGAGAACAGTCATGTGATGCCAGCCATGATGCGCAAGATATATCTTGCCAAGCTCATCCACGACGGCGACTGGCACAGTATCGAGGTGGATATGAACAAGCGCCCCATTAACCCTACCGACAAGCTCCGTGCCCTCATAGGCGAGGGAAACGTGGACGGCAACAACTCGCATGAGCGAATACTCAAGGCTCTGGAGTTCTATGGCATCTACGACAACAAGGTGGTGCTCTGGGGAACAGGAACACCTCTGCGTGAGTTCTTGTGGAGCGAGGATATGGCTGATGCCAGCGTGCACGTGCTGCTCAATGTTGACTTCAGCGATATTATCGGAATAGAGAAGTATTCTTCGGTATTCTATGGTGCCAAGGTGGATGGAGCAGTAGACCGCAACAACTCTGAGGGACGTGGTGGAGCCATTCCTTCTTTGGGTGAGATACGTAATTGCCACATCAATGTGGGCACAGGCAAGGAGCTTACCATCCGCGAGTTGTCCGAGCTGGTGGTCAAGGCCGTAGGATTCGAAGGAACCATAGAGTTTGATGCCAGCAAGCCTGATGGAACTCCCCGTAAGCTCATTGATGTAGAGAAGCTGCACTCCCTGGGTTGGACCCACAAGGTGGAGATCGAAGACGGTGTGGAGAAACTCTACAAATGGTATCGTGACAGTTTGAAGTAAACCGATAGCCCCCGTATCTTTTATGAACGGGGGCTGTTTGTTTAATGTTGGTTTGGTATAAGTGACGTATAAACAAAAAAAATCCAGATTTCGTAGGAAATCCGGACTCTTTTATCACGAGTTATGTTGGGAAAAAGTGGGTGGTGATGGATTCGAACCACCGAAGGCATAGCCAGCAGATTTACAGTCTGCCCCATTTGGCCACTCTGGTAACCACCCTTGCTTTTCAAAAGCGATTGCAAAGGTACTGCTTTTATTTTGTTCCACCAAATATTTTGGCATTTATTTTTATATTTCCCCTTGTTTTTCTTCTGTTTGGTAGTTTTTTCTTGTCTATAGGTGGGTTTTGTAGGCCTTTTCTCTCAAAAAGTGTTTTTTTTGATGAGCAACCATTTGGGTGTACTTTTGTATTCTTTTTCAGAAACGATTCTTTTAGGCTTCGGTTCGTATAAATGCAGAAAAAGTAGTATCTTTGTGCCGACATTTCGGACATAGCAACAAGTAATAAAGTAATAAAGAATCATGATAGTAACCGTGGAATGGATGGAGAGATGGTTTGAAACATTCAACATCTCCTATTTCGATGCCCAACTGCCATTGCCAGTTATGGCTTTGAGTCGTGCCAGAACCCGTTTGGGACAAATGGCGTTTAAGCGTGCGTCGAGGTGGGGCAAGGTGCGTCTTTACGATTTCAAGATATCGATGACAACCTATTACGACATGACCGATCGTCAGGCCAAGAGTGTGTTGCTTCATGAGATGATACATTACGCCATAGCCTATACGGGGCTTCGCGATACCTCTTCGCATGGTGTCGTGTTTCGTGGGATGATGGACAACCTGAACAGGAAATATGGTTGGGATATCAGGGTCATGACCTCTACCAAGGGGTGGAAGGTGAGTGAGCAGGTAAAGGCTAAACAGACTTTGCGAGGTCCGCAGACTTACTTGATGTTGGCCATCGAAATGCACGATGGTAAATATTACCTGTCGCGTGTCAATCCGAGTTTTGCCACGGGGATAGAGCGAAAGATCCGGGCACTTCGAGAGGTGAGACATCATCAGTGGTATACCACCCAGGAGTCTTATTTCGAAGATTATCCTCAGGTGAGAAGCCTCAGAGGGCGACGCATCTCAAAAGCCGATTATTCTAAGTTGCTCCACGTTCTGCAAGAAACCGAAATAGATGTTTAGAGACCGCTTGTTCTTGGTTTGACGGATAGAAAAAATCCTATAGCGAAGGGGACTTTGTCGCTATAGGATTGAAATCAGTGATTCGAAATCATTGCAGAACTCGGTCATCTTGTGATAGAGCAGGTTGCAACCTTGATGGGCGAGCTCTTCGTCGGGAAGAGGTCCCGAGTTGATGGCCACGGTGAAGATATTGGCAGCAACACCAGCACGAACGCCTAAGGGCGCATTCTCCACCACGATACCCTGCCAGGGCTTCAGGTTTCCTGCCTTCTGAAGTCCCATGAGATAAGGGTCGGGATTGGGTTTGCCCCGTTTCACGTCGTATGCCGTAACGATGTGCGACTCGTCGAGGAAGTCGCCGAAGTCGTCGAGCAATCTCAGGATGAGCGGTCGTTGTCCGCTTCCCGTCACCACGCCCACTTGCATACCGGCATTCTTGATTTTCTGCATGATGTCCTTTACCCCGGGGAAGATCTGTGCAGTAGGCATGGTGTGGAAGATTTCGGTCTTCACGTCGTACATCTTCTGTGCCTCGTCGAGCGAGATGTCGATGCCTTTCTGCTTCTTCACCATCATCTGAATGGTGTCTATGCCTCGAGCGCCCTCTGTGGCATAGGCGTCGGATGCCGTCATGTGGATGTCGAACTGCTTCATGGATTCCTGCCATGCCACGGCATGATTGGGCATGCTGTCGTACAGCACACCGTCCATATCAAAAAGAACGGCTTTAGGGTTGAACTCCCCAAAGCCGTGGTCTTTTAAGTATTTTGAAATAGCTTCTTTCATCTATTATTTTTCGTTAGCCAGACGCTCCTGGATGGCTTTGCTCTCTGCCTCATAGCCAGGCTTGTTGAGCAATGCGAACATATTCTTCTTGTATGCCTCAACACCAGGCTGGTTGAATGGGTTCACCTCTTCCAAGAGACCGCTGATACCGCAAGCCTTCTCGAAGAAGTAGATCAGCTGACCGAGGTAGTAAGCGTTCAACTCTGGTACGTTAACCAGGATGTTAGGAACACCACCGTCAACGTGAGCCAGACGTGTACCGAGCTCTGCCATCTTGTTCACCTCGTCAACACGCTTGCCCTCGAGGAAGTTCAAACCGTCGAGGTTCTCATCATCGTGAGGGAAGAGCAACTTCTCGTTAGGAGTCTCTACGCTGATAACAGTCTCGAAGATAGAGCGCTCGCCCTCCTGAATCCACTGACCCATAGAGTGAAGGTCGGTAGTGAAGTCGCAAGCTGCAGGGAAGATACCCTTCTGGTCCTTACCCTCGCTCTCACCATAGAGCTGCTTCCACCACTCAGCGAAGTAGTGAAGTTTAGGCTGGAAGTTGCATACAATCTCAATCTTCTTGCCAGCCTGAGTATAGAGAGCCTGACGTGTAGCTGCATAGATAGCTGCAGGATTCTCCTCGAAAGCTACGTCCTTGCCGCAAGCCTTCTCCATGTCAGCCGCACCAGCTACGAGCTGCTTTACATCGAAACCAGCTACTGCGATAGGCAACAAACCTACTGGGGTCAAAACAGAGAAACGGCCACCTACATTGTCAGGGATGATGAAGCTCTTGTAGCCCTCCTTGTCAGCACAAGTACGTGCAGCACCCTTCTTGGCGTCGGTTACAGCTACGATAACATCCTTAGCCTCTTCCTTACCGCGCTGATCCTCGCATTGCTTTTTCAAAAGACGGAAAGCGAGAGCAGTCTCAGTAGTGGTACCAGACTTAGAGATATTGATGACACCAAACTTCTTGTCCTTCAAGAAAGAAGTCAACTCGAAGAGGTAGTCCTCACCGATATTGTTACCTGCGAAGAGGATAGTAGGGTTCTTCTTGTCGTTTACGAGCCAAGCGAAAGAGTTGCCGAGGCCTTCGATAACGGCGCGTGCACCGAGGTAGCTACCACCGATACCTGCTACAACAACCACCTCACACTTTTCGCGCAAAGTATTGGCAACAGCCTGAATCTCATTGAGAAACTCAGGAGTGATAGAAGATGGCAAATGCAACCATCCCAAGAAATCGTTACCTTCACAAGTGCCGTTCTCAAGAGCTTCCTGAGCGGCCTTTACCTTAGGCTCGTAAGCCTTTACTGCACCTTCTGCGAGGAAGGAAGCAGCCTTTGTAATGTTTAAGCTGATACTTTTCATTTTATTTTTTTTATCTGAATGAATCTGTTAATAGTTTGATTTCGATTTGCGGGCTGATGCGCTCGTACAATATATTATATACGGCATCGAGAATCGGCATGTTGACGTGCATGTGGCGATTGATTTCCTTCATGCACTTGGTGCCGAAATATCCCTCTGCAATCATCTCCATCTCTACCTGTGCACTCTTCACGCTGTAACCCTTGCCTATCATGGTTCCGAAGGTGCGGTTGCGCGAGAAGTTGCTGTATCCCGTCACGAGCAGGTCGCCGAGGTAGACCGAGTCGTACATGCTTCGCTCGATGGGGTGCACGGAAGTGAGGAAGCGGTGCATCTCCTGCACGGCGTTCGACATGAGCACCGCCTGGAAGTTGTCGCCATACTTCAGTCCTCCACAGATACCGGCAGCAATGGCGTAAACGTTTTTGAGCACGGAAGAGTACTCTATGCCGATCACGTCGCTCGAGGTCTTGGTCTTGATAAACTCGCTTGCCAGACAGTCGTTGGCAAAGGCCTTGGCTTTCTCGGTGTCACTGCATCCCACGGTGAGGTAGCTGAGTCTTTCGAGCGCCACTTCCTCGGCATGTGACGGTCCGCCGATGCAGGCGAGGTTCTCATAGGGCACGTCGTACACCTGATGGAAATATTCCGAGCATACGAGGTTTTCGTCGGGCACGATACCCTTAATGGCCGTGATGATGAACTTGTCGTCAATCCGGGTTTTGAGTTTCTTGAGATGATTCTTCAGGTAGGGCGATGGTGTTACGAACACGAGTGTGTCGTAGTTCTGCACTATCTTGTTGATGTCTGAGGAGAAGAATATCTCTTCGACATTGAACCGTGCTGCTATGAGATAGGCAGGGTTGTGTCCCAGTCGCTTGAAGTCCTCGATGCGGTCGTCGCGACGCATATACCAACCTATGTGATGAGTATGTCCCACCACAATCTTGGCTATAGCTGTTGCCCAGCTTCCTCCGCCAATTATCGCAATTTTACCGCAATTATACACCTTTTTATTTAATGTTTAATGTTCTCAAGTTTTTTCAAGAATTAGAGAATTTCAGAATTGTCTCCAAATCCCTAATTCTTGAAACCCAAAAACTTGAATTTTATTTGTTTGCTGCATCAATCCAGCCCTGGATATCATCAACAGAAGGCTTCTCGTATCCGAGTTTGTACTTCTTGTTGATTTCGCCGATCTTCTGCTGTAATCCCTGAGCCTTCTCGTCGCGGATGTCGGAGATGAGGTTGAAGCCAGCCTTGCGGAGCACGTATGCCCAGTCTTCTGGCACGCCGATCTCTTCCCATTCCTTGATAGAGCTCTGAGGCATCTTCTTCTCGGGTTTCATCTGTGGGAAGAAGAGCACCTCCTGGATGAATGTCTTGCCCGTCATGAGCATGACGAGACGGTCGATACCGATGCCGATGCCCGATGTAGGAGGCATACCATACTGGAGTGCGCGCAGGAAGTCCTGGTCGATGATCATCGCCTCGTCGTCGCCCTTGTCGGCCAGTTTCATCTGGTCGATGAAGCGCTCTTCCTGGTCGATAGGGTCGTTGAGCTCAGAGTATGCGTTGGCCAGCTCCTTGCCGTTGACCATGAGTTCGAAGCGCTCGGTGAGTCCTGGCTTAGAGCGGTGCATCTTGGTGAGTGGCGACATCTCCACAGGGTAGTCGGTGATAAAGGTAGGCTGGATGAAGGTTCCCTCGCAGAACTCTCCGAAGAGCTCGTCGATGAGCTTGCCCTTGCCCATGGTCTCGTCTACGTCCATGCCCTTCTCCTTGCAGAAGTTGCGTATTTCCTCCTCGGTCTTTCCGTTGCAGTCGAAGCCGGTCTTCTCCTTGATGGCGTCGAGGATAGGCAGACGGCGGTAAGGTGCCTTGAAGCTTACGATGTTGCCGTCGATCTCGCGCTCTGGCTTGCCGTTGACAGCGATACAGATGGTCTCGAGCAACTTCTCAGTGAATGACATCATCCAGTTGTAGTCCTTGTACTGTACGTAGAGCTCCATGCAGGTGAACTCAGGGTTGTGGTTGCGGTCCATACCCTCGTTGCGGAAGTTCTTTCCGATCTCATAGACGCCCTCGAAGCCGCCTACGATGAGTCGCTTCAGATAGAGCTCGGTGGCGATACGCATGTACATATCCTGGTCGAGCGCATTGAAGTGAGTGATGAATGGGCGGGCCGAAGCACCACCTGCTATGCTCTGCAGGGTAGGAGTCTCCACCTCTGTATAACCAGCGTTATCAAGCACACTGCGCAGGGTGCGCAATACTGTGGCACGCTGCAGGAAGGTGTCCTTCACGCCGTCGTTGACGATGAGGTCGACATAGCGCTGGCGATAGCGCAGCTCAGGGTCGTCGAACTTGTCGTATGCCACGCCGTCCTTGTACTTCACGATAGGGAGTGGCTTGAGGCTCTTGGAGAGCAGGCACAGCTCCTTGGCGTGAACGGAGATCTCGCCTGTCTGTGTGCGGAAGACGAAACCCTTGACACCGATGAAGTCACCGATGTCGAGCAATTTTTTGAATACCGTATTGTAAAGGTCCTTGTTCTCGTCGGGACAGATTTCGTCGCGGGCGATATAGACCTGTATTCTTCCCTTAGAATCCTGCAACTCGGCGAAGCTTGCCTTGCCCATCACGCGTCGGCCCATCATACGGCCTGCGATCACTACCTGGCGTGGCTCGTCCTCGTCTTTGAACTCAGCCTTGATGTCTGTGCTGAATGCATTGGTTGGAAACTCTGCTGCTGGGTATGGGTCGATGCCCATCTCTCGCAATGTCTGAAGACACTGTCTGCGAACTATTTCCTGTTCGCTCAACTCTAAAATGTTCATATTCTATTGAGATATATCTTATTATTCGTGGTGCAAAAATACGAATAAAATTTTAACTGACGTAGTATTTTATGCTTTTTAATATATTAATAATGTGCAAACGATGCAAAATAGATGAGTTTTCCCTTCGTTAAGTCTGAAAAAGACAGGAACTTCCTCATGTGCGGAAGTTGAGTCAGATATTGAGTGTTATGCAAAAACGCCAGTCTTGTATTCTCTGTCAAGCAACTGATATATATAAGCAGGGCTTTCGACGTAAAGACCGGTTTCTTTGTCATTGAGCTTTTGATATGTATCTGAGTTGTAAATGAAATCTAAAGCTTGCTCTATGGATATGTTGTAATCCTGCATCAAGTATTCTGTCATTTTATCAACAGCTCTGTTTGTCAAGTATTTGTTTATCTGTTCTTTTGTCATTTTTTCAATCTTTTGAGTAAGAGAATAGCTTTGCTTGTCCCAAAGAAGTATTGGTTATTGAGATGTTTGAATTTCAATTCTTCGGCCAGTTCTTCTATCGTATAGGTGCCTTCTTCGTATCGTCCAAGTAAGTAGGCAACGCCGTCGTCAGCTATTGGACCGATGACAATATCATAATTGTGCTTGTAAGGTGGGGTTGTCCTACTTCGGTTCTTGTAGATAAACTCCGCCCATTCTGCGCAAACGAAATCGAACTGGAGGACTTTAATATCAGGGGATTCTAAGAGCTGTTCGTCGAACTCGTATTTTTGTACAATAGGGGTGCCTCCAAACATGAGTGCTCTTTTGGTAGCCAATTCTTCGGCCTGGCTTTTTATGTCAGTAAGGTAAAAACCTTGTCCGAAATCTTTGTAATTCCTTGTTTTTTTGATTTCTATTTCATCGAAATCAACATTAGTACCGTGGTAGAGTATCATGCTAAAGTTCCTCCATTTTTTTGACATATAACAACTAAATCGTCTACAGTATCTTCGATAGACTGAAGATGAAGGGTATTATAGAATTGTATTAAAAAGTGGATGCCTTGAAAATGTTTCAAGTATTGGTATGCGTTCTTGATGGGAAGATTATATCTACTCCCCATACATCGAATGCACGCATTTATAAAAGGAATCTTATATTTGTCTTCCATTTTGCTAACTTTTTTAAGTATACTCTTTTGCAAAAGTACGAGTTTTCTTTGTAAACTCCAAATTTATTCTTCCAAATTTGTTTTTTCTCGATAAAAGTATAAAATTACCTTATTTATTTTGTTTTATCTCTTATTTCTATTAATTTTGCATTATACTTAAAAAAACAGCACAATGAACATAGATGAAATAGTAAAGAGGATCAGTAAGACCGACGGACTGTCGAAGACGCTGGGTATGAAATTCATCTCTACCCCCGAGCCCGATACCATCATGGCGACGATGAAGGTCGACGAGCGCAATCGCCAGCCCTTTGGATTCCTGAGTGGTGGCGCCTCGCTGGCGCTGGCCGAGAATGTGGCGGGCATAGGCTCGCTGGCACTCTGTCCGGGACGCATTGCCGTGGGCATCAACGTGAGCGGCACCCATGTCATCGCCGTATCCGAGGGCGACACCGTTACCGCTTACGCCAAGTTGGTGCACAAGGGAAGAGTGCTGCACACATGGCAGGTGGACATACGCAACTCGCAGGGCGAGACCGTGTGCACCGTGCAGGTGACCAACTATGTGATCACTCCGAAGAAAGACCAACCCAAGAAACAGGCAGAATAAGAAGATGACGGCTTTTGCGTATTATCGTTTGCCCTGCGAGCAGCATGCCACCTATGTGGCGCAGCACGTGGGAGAGCCCGAAATCCTCTCCTCTGTGGCTCAGCTCAATGGCAAGGAAGGCTTCGTGATAGCGCCTTTCCAGCCTTCGGCCGAATGCCCCGTGGTGCTGATTCATCCCGACGAAGTGCGTGACTTTGTGCCAGAAGCTCAGTGCGTTGATGATGCCAAGGGAGGACGACGAGTGCAGAAATCGCCCTGCACAGAGGCTTATGCCCGCGACTATGAATGTTTTCACGGGCAGTTGGAGCGTGGCGTGTTTCGCAAGATAGTCTTGGCACGCAAGTCCACCCTGCACACCCGTTTATCGGCAGAGGCGCTCTTCCAGAAGGCCTGTCGCCTGTATCCCCGTCTCTTTGTGGCTTTGGTGTATACAGAGCCTTCGGGAATGTGGCTGATGGCAACGCCCGAAATCCTACTCCAGGGCAACGGCAATGCCTTTCATACCATGTCGTTGGCGGGCACGCAGAAGGCGCCTGCTACTATCATCCCGCCCTTATCCACGAAGGCTGTAGAGGGCCTGGAGTGGCCGCAGAAGGACCAGGAGGAGCAGCAGTACGTCACCGACTACATCGAGGCGTGCATCAGGACCTTCTCCGACGACTATCGTCTGCAGGGTCCCTACACGATGACGGCGGCCCATCTGTGTCATCTGCGTACCGACATCCATTTCCGTCTGCCCTGTGCCGACGTGCTGGGCGATGTGCTCGAAGCGCTCTATCCCACGCCAGCCGTGTGTGGCATTCCCAAGGAGCCAGCCCGCAGGTTTATCCTGCGTCATGAGCACGAGCCCCGTCGGTACTACAGTGGTTTCGTGGGCATGCTGTCGCCCCGTGCCGATACCCATCTCTTCGTGTCGCTCCGCTGTATGCGTCTTCTGCCTGGTGGCATCTGCGAGCTCTATGCCGGTGGCGGCCTCCTGAAGGAAAGCGAGATGGAGAAGGAGTGGAGGGAGACCGAGGCCAAGATGCAGACCATGATGGAACTGGTTTGAGTTTAGGGAGAATACTCAGGAGTTAAAGGAGAATACTCAGGAGTTAAGGAGTTAAAGGAGTTAAGGAGTTAAAGGAGTTAAGGAGTTAAAGGAGTTAAGGAGTTAAGACAACAGCTTTGTGGGTGTATTCATTAAGCAGCACGCCCTGAACCAACGGTCACTGGCCGAAGGGAATTGAAAATCTCTGGTCGAAGGGTAAAGCAAAGGTAAAGGGCAACAGCTCCTACAAGCAGCACGCCCTGAAGGGGCAGAAGCTCTTAGCCCAGGGCAACGCCCTGGGTATAAAGGCAATCAGCAAGGCGCCCTGTAAGGGCAAAAGCTTTACAAATTGCCCCTGGAGTTTCAAAGCTTTTGCCCTTACAGGGCGACAAATTTGCGTCCAAAACAACCCAGGGCGTTGCCCTGGGCTAAGAGCTTCTGCCCCTTCAGGGCGTGCTGCTTATATGAGCTTCTGCCCTTTCAGGGCGTGCTGCTTATATGAGCTTCTGGGTTTTTCAGGGCGTGCTGTTTATGGACGTGTGGAGTGGACTTGACCTTTCCCCATTCCTTCAAGGCATTTGTCTTAACTCCTCAGCGACCGCAGGGAGCGATAACTCCTTAACTCCTTTAACTCCTGAAATTAAACATTCAACATTCATAAAAAAAATGTATAGCAATATCGAGAATGTCAATATCCTGACCAGTGTGCTCAAGAGCCATGGTGTAAGGCGAGTGGTGGTGTGTCCCGGAAGCAGGAATGCCCCCTTGGTTCACAATTTCAACGAGGCGGAGGGCATCACGTGCTATCCCGTCACCGACGAGCGCAGTGCCGGTTTCATGGCCTTGGGCATGTCGATGGCAGGCTCGCTGGGCTATAGTCCCGACCCCGTGGCGGTGTGCGTCACCTCGGGCTCAGCCCTGCTCAATGTCTATCCCGCCGTTGCCGAGGCCTACTATCAGAAGTTGCCCATCATCGTCATCTCTGCCGACCGCCCCGAGGCGTGGATAGGTCAGCAGGACGGGCAGACCCTTCCGCAAGCCCACGTCTTCGGACAGATGGTGAACAGGAGTGTCGACCTGCCGATGATTACACCTTATTTATTAGACCACCCTGCCTCTGCCCAGATGCACGACGAGCAGGCATGGTATTGCGAGCGACAGGCCCACGAGGCCGTCATCGACTGCGTGCACCGCAAGTCGGGCCCCGTGCACATCAACATACACATCGCCGAACCCCTCTACGAGTTCACCCAGAAGGAGCTCCCCCATACCCACTGGGTAGACTATGTGAGGACCGGTCTCTACGGAGGCGGATTCCACTATGGCGACCTGCTCGACTTCCTGAACGCCCGCAGGCCGATGATCGTCGTGGGACAGGACTATCCCTCGACCTCGCTCCATGGCATCAAGAACATCAGCTCGTGGGCAGTGACGCTCATCGAGCCCACCGCTCTCGGCACGTCGAGCAAGGACCCCGCCTCGCACGACTACTCCAGCAATCTCTTGGCAAGCAGTTTCGAGGAGGTGCTCGCCCGGTTGGAGAAAGGAGAGATAGAGGTGCCCGTGATGCGGCGACACATGGCGACCTACGATGTCGAGGACCTCATGCCCGACTTCATCCTCTATGTGGGCGGCACGCTGGTGAGCAAGCGCCTCAAGCAGTTCCTGCGACGGGCAGCCCGCAGCAGGGAGCAGGGCGGAGGCGGAGCCAAGGTGTGGCGGGTGAGCAAGGACGGCGAGATGGTGGACACCTTCATGCACATAGACCGCATCTTCCAGTGCGACCCCGACCAGCTGGCCTCTGCCATGACCGATTACGACCAGGCCTACAGTGCCGATGTCGACGACTTCAAGGACCGGTGGTTCTGGGCTCTGCGTGCGGCCAAACGGCACGCCTACGATTATGAGCCGCCCTACAGCAGCATGGCGGCAGTGAAATACTTCCAGCAGGAGTATCTTGCCCACTCCGTGCTGGGCGACACGAGCGAGTGCCGTATCTTCTATGGCAACAGCATGCCCATCCGCCTGGCTGGCATCTACGCCTGCCAGTATGTGCATTGCTGTCGTGGCGTCAACGGCATCGAGGGCACGCTCTCTGCAGCAGCAGGCCTGTCGGTGGTGCTCTCCGAACAGCATCATCCCGACGCCAAGAGCCAGCAGAAGGTGTTCTGCGTGCTGGGCGACCTGAGCTTCTTCTACGACCAGAACGCCCTCTGGAACAGCAATATCAACGGCAGTCTGCGCATCCTCCTGCTCAACAATGGCGGAGGTGCCATCTTCGGCAAGTTCGAGGGACTGAAGCAGAGTGCCGCCCGCGAGCGCTTGGTGATGGCAGAGCACGTCACCTCGGCCTGTCACCTCTGTCAGGCTCACGGAGTGGCTTATCAGAATGCCGACGACATGGCGTCGTTGCGTGAGGGTATCGACTGGCTCATCCATACCGAGTCCGACCGCCCCATGCTCATGGAGGTGTTCACCGACATCGATGCCGACAACGAGGCCGTGAAGGGATTTTTCGGGAGTTAAACATAATACATAAATACAACGATATGAGAGAATGGAAAAAAATAGAAGGATTTGATTTCAAGGAAATCATCTTCGAAGAGTATCATCACATAGCCAAGATAACCATCAACCGAGAGCGTTATCGCAATGCCTTCACACCCCTTACCACATGGGAGATGTCGCAGGCCTTCAGCTATTGTCGTGAGAGTCAGAACATACGGGTGGTCATCCTCACCGGTGCCGGCGACAAGGCCTTCTGTGCCGGAGGCGACATGCACGTCAAGGGACGCGGAGGATACGTGGGAACCGACGGAGTGCCACGCCTCAATGTGCTCGACGTGCAGATGCAGATACGCCGTCTGCCCAAGCCCGTCATCGCCATGGTGAACGGCTATGCCATCGGTGGCGGCCATGTGCTCCACGTGATGTGCGACCTCACCATCGCCTCCGAGAATGCCATCTTCGGACAGACGGGTCCCAAGGTGGGAAGCTTCGACGCTGGCTTCGGTGCCTCTTACCTGGCACGCATGGTGGGACAGAAGAAGGCCCGCGAGATATGGTTCCTGTGCCGACAGTACAGCGCCCGTGAGGCCGAGGAGATGGGCATGGTCAACAAGGTGGTGCCCCTCGCCGAGCTGGAGGACACCTGCGTGGAGTGGGCCGAGATCATGATGGAACGCTCGCCCTTGGCACTGCGCATGATCAAGGCAGGACTCAATGCCGAGCTCGACGGACAGGCGGGCATCCAGGAGCTGGCTGGCGATGCCACCATGCTCTATTACACCATGGACGAGGCGCAGGAGGGCGGCAAGGCCTTCCTCGAGAAGCGCAAGCCCCGCTTCGATGACTATCCACAGTTCCCATGATGCTCTGAGGAGTGACGGAGTGAGAGAGTTAAGACAACAGCTTTGTGGACTTGATTGCAAGCAATAAGGCTATTGTCTTAACTCCTTTGACTCAAAGGTTCAAATAAGTTTATCGAAAGCATCTTTGAAGAATTTCTCAAACCATATTTGAGGATGGTCGGTTATCATGTGTTTGCCCGATTTCGGGATATGAATGGCAATGATGTCACCGAAATCAGATGTGCCGTCTACAAAAAGAATGTTCTCGAAGAGAGCAAGCGAGGCACGTACACGCTTGATACCTTCGGTAAAGTTGTATTCTATCACCTCCTGACTTACGTTGTGCCCGCCCATGACTTGGCGCTGCTCTACACGAGTGGAAGAGTCTGATATGTAGGATAATCCAAAATAGATGAGGCAAATTTTATAGCCGGCTTTTTTGAAATCATTAATGAGTTTGATGGGTAAATCAGATGAAAAGTTGGTTTCGAACGCATAGTCCCTGTTTAAAAGAATAGCTTCGTCTTTTTCTTTCATTAATGTTGAAATTACCACCCCCTCTACCCAAGAATCTTTCCAGTCGGGATGCTCTTTGCGAAGTGTCATGGCAAGATTGTCCCCATCAAATGCTTTTGTACTTGAATAAAAGGGGCCTAATCTGCTTTTTCCTGCTCCGTTGGGTCCAGCAATGATTGTAAATTCCGGTCTTCTAATCATGGTAATAATATTTATTATCTGTATAAATGCAAACGGAACTAAGCTTGCAGCAAGTAGGACATTTTTCCTTTTCCTGGTGCAGCAACTTGTCGGATGATGGTGTATTGTCTTGTTCTGATATCAAAATTTACTTCATCGTCGCTTCCGTCGGGATTGGCAAGAAAGGTCTTGCCGCCCTCGAAATATGGCACGGAGATGCCTTTCGACCACGCCTCTAAGTAGATGCGTTCCACCTCATCGTGCACGGCATTGTTGATCTCCCTGATGGTTTTTCCGTTCGACAGACGCCAGCCTTCTATTTCTTCATATTTGCACATAAGCCTTATTTCTTTTTTGATAAACCATTGCAAAAATACAAGGAATCCCTCAAACCGCCAAATGTTTTCCTCTTTTTTTCAGTATGCCAAAGCGAAAAGCCCGCGGCTCCCTGCTGTGAGGGGCTCGCGGGCTTTGGGCGAAGAGAGGATGAGAGGGGCGTTCAGAGATGCCAGCCAGGCGTGGCGGAAGGCCTATGCCAGGGTGCAGCTGGTGATGCCGAGCGTGGTGGCAATAGCAGTCAGGATGCTGATGGCGATCTGAATGAGGGTTTTCCAAGTGTCCTTTTTCATAGTGATAGATGTTTAAGGGTTCTGTGTTTCGGTGAATGATTCTCGATAGGGGAGTTTTCGGGCAACTCCCCTTGGCGTTGCTCAGGAGTCTGGATGCCTATTCTCCGTCGCCGCCTCCGGTGCTTTCAGAGCCTCCTGGATTGCCAGTGCCTCCTGGATTGCCAGTGCCTCCGGGGGTGGTGCCGCCAGTGGTGCCGGAGCCGCCTGCGCCTCCGTTGTCGCCAGAGCCGGGCGAGTCGGTCTGAGTGCCGTCAGTGCCGAAGGCGTCGTACTCCTTGAGCTTGCACTTCTTGCTGAGTTCCGAGTTGCTCCATGTGCGGGTGTTGCGCACGATGAGGTGCACCTTCTTGATGCTCTGGGCGCTCACGTCCTTGGCAGTCTCTTCGGCCTTCGATGCCATGCCGATGGAGAAGAGTCCCAGGTCGCCGAGCCGTACGCTCTTGCCGTCGAGGATGAGCTCCTGCAGGCAGTCGAGAGCATCGGTGAGCACACCGTTGATACAGCCACGAGAGTAGGGCGAGCCGTGGTCGGAGATGTGGTTGACGAAGTCTTCGAACGACAACTCTCGGTCGGTTACCACCGTGGCGTACCACTTTTCCTTACCAGCGTTTTCACCCAGGGGTGGAATGCGCTTTACCTTACGATACTTCAATGTTCCTTTTGTGTTGTTTGCCATAGTTGTAATGTGTTTTAATGGTTAATGTTTTTCGATGTTTCTATATCTGTTGCAAAGATACCACCTTTTCTTGGAACGACCAAATTTCGGTATGCGTAAACTGGCGATTTTCAGCAAAAATGCGTTCAGTAAGTTTACCCTACGGAAATCCATAGTTTTCGGCGCGCATAAATTTAGTTTTCTTCTTCCGAAGTCATCGTTTCTCACGACCTCGCTTTTATGTGACGCTTCGCTGACACTGACACTGACAGTCCGATTTTCCGCACCCCTCTTCTTTTCTCCTGTGAAGGAGTAGAAAAGTAAAGAAATGTTAATTATATATTTTTATATTTATATATATAAATATAAACTTTCTCTTTCACCCTTTTTTCCCTCAAGGGGGAGTTGCGGAATTTTGGACTGTCAGTGTCAGTGTCAGCGGATTTGCTCCACGACCCCGAAAAAAATCCTCCAAAAGAAGTGGTTTCTCAGATTTTATTTGTAACTTTGCCCTGTCGTTGGATTTTTTGTTCCTTTTTGCAACACGAAGATACGTTGAATTTTTCGACATGGCAAGACCCTGGGCCGCTTTTGTTGCTCAGGATATCAAAAGTATAATAAACTAAAGTGTTGCGGAATTAAATAACTAAAATGGATATGAGAACATTTACTTTCAAAGGTCTGTTTTTAACAATGTTATTTATGTTGCTTGGGAGCACGGCAATTCTGGCTGCAGATGATGGCTTGATTACCACACAAGTACCAATCAAGTTGGATGAGGCTGGTACTTTACCTTCTAAGATTAGTGCAAGCGAGAAGAATCTGATTACCAATCTGAAGATTGTTGGTAAAATTAATGGCACGGATTTGAAATTTATCCGTGAGATGGCTGGTCGTGATTATAATAGGGAAAAAACCGACGGAAAACTGTCTATATTAGATTTGTCTAAAGCAAAAATTGTAGCAGGTGGAGATGCGTATATTTCATACAACAGTCTCTGCGAGAATACCTCTAATGATAAGTTGGGCGATTTTGCTTTTGAAGGTTGCAGTGGATTGACAAGCTTGACCCTCCCTTCCGGTGTTACTGAGATAGGCTTTGGTGCTTTTGATGGTTGCAAAGGATTGACAAGCTTGACCATCCCTTCCAGTGTTACTTCGATAGGCCGTTATGCTTTTAAAGATTGCAGTGGATTGACAAGTTTGACCATCCCTTCCAGTGTTACT